>Ga0209344_10000484_pt1 | contig 69022 bp, 56 predicted proteins | sample Cruoilmetagenom6_FD_187293 | JGI IMG/M metagenome (GOLD analysis project Ga0209344, IMG submission 187293) | Oil polluted marine microbial communities from Coal Oil Point, Santa Barbara, California, USA - Santa Barbara Oil Seep Sample 6 (SPAdes)... | ecosystem: Environmental > Aquatic > Marine... | reverse complement strand
ATTTGCTATTGATAACAACTATAGTTCTATTCGATTAGATACCTTTTCGCAGAACAAAAGAAACCAAAAGTTTTACGAACTTCGCGGTTATAAACGATTAGGAGATATTTACTTTCCAAAGCAAAGTAAATTTCCTTTTTACTGTTACGAATTGGTATTGTGAGTACAGCTATAACTTTAAAACAAATTAATAAATTGGCGATTCCTGCTTTAATTGCGGGAGTGTCTGAACCTATTTTATCTTTAACTGATGCGGCAATCATTGGTAATATGGAACAGAATGCCACAACATCTTTGGCAGCAGTTGGTATTGTAACGACATTTTTATCCATGCTAATTTGGGTCTTAGGCCAAACTCGAAGTGCCATTTCTTCAATCATTTCGCAATACTTAGGTGCCGGAAATGTAGAAGCCGTGAAGAATTTACCAGCCCAAGCTATTTTTGTAATTACAACACTCAGTCTTGTAATTATAGCTATTACCTATCCCTTAGCTTCGCCTATTTTTAAACTTTACAATGCCTCGGGCGACATTCTAAATTATAGTGTAGACTATTATCAAATTCGGGTTTTTGGATTTCCCTTTACCTTGTTTACCATCGCTGTTTTTGGAACCTTTAGAGGACTTCAAAACACCTATTTCCCTATGCTAATTGCTATTTCTGGTGCATTGGCCAATATTATTCTCGACGTTGTGCTTGTCTATGGTATTAACGGTTTTATTCCTGCCATGCATATCAAAGGTGCTGCATATGCCAGTGTTATTGCGCAATTAATTATGGCTTTACTTTCGGCTTATTACTTACTTAAAAAAACAGATATTCCGTTAATCGCAAAATTGCCTTTTAATCCTGAAATGAAACGTTTCGCGTTAATGATTCTCAATTTATTCATAAGAACGATTGCCTTAAATACTGCCTTGTATTTTGGAACGAGTTTCGCCACAAAATATGGTAAAAGCTACATTGCGGCTTATACCATTGCTATTAATTTATGGTTTTTAGGGGCTTTTCTTATTGATGGCTACGCAAGTGCGGGTAATATTTTATCAGGAAAATTATTTGGAGCAAAAGATTATAAAAACCTTTTAGAATTAAGTAATAAACTGATTAAATATGGCATTGTCGTCGGGCTTTTTATTGGAGTAATTGGTGCTGTATTCTATTATCCTTTAGGCAATCTATTTAGTAATGACGAAGCTGTATTAACGGAATTCTACAGCGTGTTTTGGATTGTTTTAGCCATGCAACCTTTATGTGCTCTAGCTTTTATTTTTGATGGTGTTTTTAAAGGGCTAGGCAAGATGAAGTATCTTAGAAACGTTTTGTTATTTTCAACAATTGTAGTTTTTGTTCCAGTTATATTTTGGGTAGATCACCTAGATTATAAACTCTATGGTATTTTTATCGCCTTTACATTGTGGATGATTGCTCGAGGCTTACCATTAATTATAAAATTTAGAAAAACATTTATTCCTCTAGCGCAAAACACTTAAATTTGATTATTAATTTTATTTCTATAATGAGCTTATTAATAACAATACTACAAGACGGTAATATAGACGAAAAACTTAAAAATGCACCAGATAGCAGTTATGGTATTGGCGTGTTTATTGGTACACTCTTACCTTTTGTGGTTTTAGTTCTCATTGCTTTTGCAATTTATAGATATAACAAAAACAGATATAAAGACGAATAGTATGGATATTCTTGGCTTTTTAGGTGGAAACGGCTTATTCCTTATATTAGGATTAGTACTTATAATTGTATTTTTCTACAACAAATATAAAAGACGTTAATATAGATTTACCGCGTTTTTAACCAACCTGTAATACTCAATCGCTGTGTATTTACGGGTTTTACTTCATGCTCTAATTCTTGGCTTTCAAAAATAACGACTTTACCAGGAAATGGATAAATAACCTTGTCTTCACCGTCTAAATAAAGGACTAATTCACCACCATTTTCAGGTTGCCAATCTTCGCTATTTAAATAACAAACAAAAGATAATTTACGTCTATCATCATTCTGAAATGTATCTAAATGTCGTTTGTAATAGGTGTCCTTAGGATAAATGGCATAATAGAATTCCTTCTGATTAATACCAAGAAAACAGGTGCGATTGAGATAATCTTTTAAGTCATTGATTTTATTGAAGAATAATTGCTCCGCAGAATTGATAACGTTTTCATCTATCCAAAGAACAATATCTCCGCGCACTGCTTTTTTAACAAGCGCATTGGTTTTATTCCCAATAGCCGATTTTTTAAACGCATCTTCTTCATACTTTAAAAGCAATGAATGCCGTAGAGCAACAACCTCATCTTCTGAAAAAAAATCATCAACAATACTATATTTTTGCGATGAAATGTCTGAAATAACACGCTCATAAAGCGGATTTTCAACAAATGAAATAGCTTCGAAAAGGCTACTCACTGTGACTTTTAAAGACATTTAATACTTTCATTATTTTTTAAAAATTTAAAAAAAGTGCGCAAATGTAATCTAAAAAGCCATTCCTTTTACATTTATAATATCTTTGCACTATAATTTAGAATCGCATGAGTAAAATTCGCATTACAAAACAATTTTCTTTTGAAACAGGTCACGCCCTATACGGTTACGACGGAAAGTGTAAAAATGTCCACGGTCATAGTTACCACCTTTTTGTTACCGTAATAGGCACACCAATAGCCGATTCCAACAATGTAAAATTTGGAATGGTCATCGATTTTGGTGACTTAAAGAAAATAGTAAAAGAAGAAATTGTAGATGTTTTTGATCATGCTACGGTTTTTAATAAAAACACACCACATGTGGAATTAGCCAAGGAACTAGAAGCCAGAGAGCATAATGTGTTGCTTGTAGATTATCAGCCAACAAGTGAAATGATGGTGATTGATTTTGCGGAAAAAATAAAACAGCGTTTACCAGAAACTATAAAATTACATTCTTTAAGGCTTTCAGAAACCACTTCTTCTTTTGCTGAATGGTATGCTAGTGATAATGAGTAAACCTAACCACATACATATTGCCGACGGAAAAAAAATCTATTTTGCATCAGATAATCATTTAGGCGCACCAACTAGTGAAGCGTCTCGACCTCGTGAAAAAAAATTCGTCGCTTGGTTAGATGAGATCAAACATGATGCGGCGGCTATTTTCTTAATGGGAGATCTCTTCGATTTTTGGTTTGAATATAAAACCGTAGTGCCTAAAGGTTTTACAAGAACTTTGGGAAAACTAGCAGAAATTAGTGATTCCGGAATTCCGATTCATTATTTCGTAGGTAACCACGATTTATGGATGAATGGCTATTTTGAAGAAGAATTAGGTATTCCTGTTTATCATAAGCCTGAAGAATTCACGTTTAATGACACCTCTGTCTTTATTGGTCATGGTGATGGTTTAGGACCTGGAGATAAAGGCTATAAACGCATGAAAAAGGTGTTTACGAGTCCATTTTTTCAATGGTTATTCAAATGGATGCATCCTGATATTGGAGTTAAAATCGGACAATATATGTCTGTAAAAAACAAAATGATTTCAGGCGATGATGATGCAAAATTTTTAGGAGAAGACAATGAATGGTTAGCGGTATATTGCAAACGTAAACTCGAAGATAATCACCGAGATTATTTTGTATTTGGTCATAGACATTTGCCTTTAGAAATTGACTTAAATGAAACGTCTAAGTACATTAATTTAGGCGACTGGATTCAGTATTATACCTACGGAGTTTTTGACGGTGAAAATTTTGAGCTGAAAACCTATTAATGTCGTCCTGTTTTTACTTTAACAGAAGCGTAAGTAGACACAGAATACGGCACTACAAAACATAAGCCAAGCTTTACCCAATTTACCTTTTCAAAATTCAAATGATATAAAAGGTCTCCTTGGTTGATAATATTTAAAATACAACCAACCACTATAGCGACTTTAATTGAAGAGATGACGATGTCTTTTTCTAAAGCTATTTTAAGCAGTTTTAGAATCATGCTAAATGAAATGTTTAAATATCTTGCTGGCAAAAGTAATAAAAATGATAAGCCTTAAAAGTGATTTTATACTCCATCTTTTTCGTGTTCTTCAATATCTTTAGTGAGATCTAGCTCACGTAATGATTTGTTTTTAAAATGCATTGTTGTCACCGTAATAAGTGTTACGGTACCTCCAAGTATTACAGCCAATGGCGCTCCAAATAGTTTTGCAGCGACTCCACTTTCAAGCGCTCCAAGCTCATTAGAAGACCCTACAAACATAGAATTTACAGCACCAACTCTTCCTCTCATATCATCTGGCGTCTTAAGCTGAAGAATGGTTTGACGAATTACCATAGACACACCATCAAACACACCAGATAAAAATAAAGCAACCAGACTCAGCCATAACAACTTAGAAGCTCCAAAAATAATCATGCATATTCCAAAGCCAAAGACTGAAATTAGTAATTTTTTTCCAGTGTTTTTTGTGATTGGTAAATAGGTGGTTGCCACCATAGTAATAATACTTCCAGAAGACAACGCTGCATTTAGAAAACCGAAGCCTCTTGGCCCCGCATCTAAAACATCTTTTGCAAATACAGCAAATATGGCCACAGCGCCACCAAATAAAACAGCAATCATATCTAGGGTTAGTGCTCCTAAAATTACTTTATCGTTAAACACAAATCGTAGTCCAACTTTTAAACTATCCATCACCGATTCATTCGTTTTTTTATTGAGAACAGGTTTCTTTTTTATACCAAAGACTAATATTAATGACAACATTACTAATGAAAATATAATTCCAAGCGTATAATGCACACCAATCCATGCGATTAAAAATCCGCCACAAAGTGCACCAAACACATTAGCCCCTTTCCAGGTACTACTACTCCATGTGGCTGCATTTGGGTATATTTTTTTAGGTACTATTAAGGCTATAAGCGAGAAAATAGTAGGTCCAAAAAAAGCTCTTAAAATACCACCAAAAAACACTAAACTATATATGCCATATAGAATATAGTTGACTGTCCAAGAACTTTCAATAGCTTTTGAAGTGAGCCAAAACAAGCCAAAACTGATTAATGAGAATAAGGCAATGCAAAGTGTAAACAAGTTTCGTTTTTCTTTTTTGTCAACAATATGACCTGCAAAAGGGGCGAATAAAAATGCGGGTAAAAATTCACAAAGCCCAATAATGCCTAGACTTAATTTATCATTAGTTAAGGCATACACTTGCCATTCGATGACAATAAATTGCATAGACCAACCAAAAACCAATGCAAAACGCACCAATAAAAAGATGTTGAATTCCCTGATTCTTAATGCCGCGTATGGATCGTTTTTCGCCAAGATAATTTAAGTTACGAGACCTAGCAGGTCTATAATTGATTCAATACAAATGTATAATAAGCAAAGGTTTTATTTAGTTTTCAATCAACTTAAAAGCAACACGTCTATTTAATTGGCGTCCTTCTTCTGTGTCATTATCTGAAATAGGTTGCGTACTTCCAAAACCAAATGATTTAATCCTAGTTGCATTCAATCCTTTTTCAATTAAATAATCTAAAACCGCTTTGGCACGTTGTTCTGATAATTCTTGGTTTCTAGCTTCTAATCCAATGGAATCGGTATGACCATAGATTTCAACTTTTAATGTAAAATTAGTTTCTAAATGTTTGTAAAGTTGATTGAGTTCTTCTTTTGAAACAGCTAACAATTCGGCTTTATCAAAATCGAATAATACATTTTTGAAGGTGTAAATCTCATTAGTTTTAATGATAGGTTCTTCAAGCGTTTTAAGGGTTTCTTTTTTGATGTTCTCTTCTTCTTTTTCTAAGGGTTCAATGGAAACGTCATCGATATAGTAATAGGAAAACGATTCATATTTAGTTTGTCTAGCTTTACTTCTTTTAGTGTCGGTATTTGTATTAAAATTTCCTATAGCAAAGTAATTTTCAAAACCATTTGCAGTATATAGAAAGGAAACCTCCATCCAGTCTTTATCATTATCGTAGAATTCTTTGTTGAACGTTGGTCGAAATGTTAAATTAGGAATTCGTTTTGCAAAGTGTCTTGCATTGATATTCGTTTTACTTTTGGATGCATTGAATTTCTCAGACGTCATCATAATCCCCAATTCTTTGAGGGCATATCTTGAGTTTTCCGCTAAACTGATATAGAATTTAACTTGATATTTCTTCCCTCGCTCTAAGGTAGTTTTTAATGTACCTTGAACATATTCTCTATAGTCTTTCTTGAAATACGCATATATACCAGCATAACCATTTCCGGTTCTGGCTTTTTGATAACCATTGAAGTTTTGGAAACCCATTTTCTCGCTACACGAATTAAAATAATCCGTTGTGCCATTATTGGGAATCGTCCAGTCTTTTACATTCCTATGAAATAAACTCATATCTCTAGGGCAATCATAGAAGTGTTCAAAACTTGGATTTAAAACTAAGTTTTGACTATTTGAAATAAAGCCACAAAGAAAGAAGAGCAATACGACTGGTTGTTTCATATACAATCAACGAAGCGTTATGAGTTTTATTCTTTTATATCCTTCAATTTCAACTGTAAACTCACATTGCCATTCCAATGATTTTCATCAATAGCATAGGCAGCACTAAATGGTCTTTTACTTTTAATAATATCTATTTTATCGCCTAAGCCAAAACCAATACAGACAATTTTATCATTGAAGGATTGGGTTACAGTTAATCTAATGTGCTTATCATCTTCACCAACACATTTTCCCCAACCGGTATCTTTTAGATTTTGAGACATAAACGTTGGTGACATATTCCCAGGACCAAATGGTGCAAATTGTTTTAGGATTCGCATGAGTTTATCATTGATTTGACCAAGTTCTATTTCTAAATCAACTTTAAGCTCTGGTGTTAACAATTTTGGATCAATGGTTTCCTTAACCACACTTTCAAATTTAGCTTTAAAGGCGTCGTAATTTTTGGGATCTAAAGTTAAGCCTGCGGCATATTTATGACCTCCAAATTGTTCAATATGTTCGCTACAGGCTTCTAATGCATTATACACATCAAAACCTGAAACGGAACGTGCCGATGCCGCTAATTTATCTCCACTTTTGGTAAAAACGAGTGTGGGTCTGTAATAGGTTTCTATTAAACGTGATGCTACAATACCAATCACTCCCTTGTGCCATGATTCGTCATAAACAACAGTGGTAAATCCTTCTTGCTCGTTATTCTCTTCAATTTGAACTAAGGCTTCTTCTGTAATACGTTTATCGGTTTCACGACGATCGGTATTAAAATCGTCAATATCTACGGCATATTTTGCAGCAAGGTTAAAATCGGTTTCGGTTAAAAGCGTTACGGCGTGGTTGCCGTGTTTCATTCGCCCGGCGGCATTAATTCGAGGTGCGATAATAAAAACCACATCTGTTATGGTAAGAATGTCCTTTTTAACCTCAGCGATAATCGCTTTAATTCCAGGTCTTGGGTTGGTATTTATAATGTTTAAACCCATATAAGCTAAGGCTCTGTTTTCATCTACAATCGGGACAATATCTGCTCCAATGGCAGTTGCCACCAAATCGAGATATTCGGTTAAATCTTCTGCGGTTTGCCCTTGGTTTGCAGCTAAAGCAGTAATTAGTTTAAAGCCCACACCACAACCACAAAGTTCTTTAAATGGGTAATCGCAATCGTCGCGTTTAGGGTCTAAAACAGCTACCGCATCTGGAATTTCAGCTCCTGGCCTATGGTGGTCGCAGATTATAAAACCGACCCCTTTTTCTTTAGCATAAGCCACTTTATCTATGGCTTTTATACCACAATCGAGCGCTATAATTAGTGAAATATCATTATCGTCTGCAAAGTCTATTCCTTTATACGATATACCATAGCCTTCATCATAACGATCTGGAATGTATGTGGCAACAGCATCTGTTCTTGTTTTTAAATAAGAAGACATTAAAGCTACGGAGGTTGTACCATCTACATCATAATCGCCATAAACCATAATATTTTCACCTTGCTCAATCGCTTTTTCGATTCTAGCAACCGCTTTATCCATATCTTTCATGAGGTATGGATCGTGAAGTTCTTTTAAACTAGGTCTAAAAAATGTTTTAGCAGCGTCATAAGTATCGATGCCTCTTTGCAATAATAATGTGGCAACAATATCGTCTACATGAAGTGCTTTTTTTAGTTCTTCAACTTTTGATGGTTCTGGTTTTGGTTTTAATGTCCAACGCATAATGTCTTATATCGCGATTATTACTTTGTGCTTTCGTGAAAATAAATATTAGTTTTAACAGTTGCAAAACGACGAAACATTTCCATGACTCCACAATATTTATCAACAGATAAATTTACAGCACGTTCGCATTTTTTTTGATTTAAGTCTGCACCATAAAAATGATAATCTACTACTACAGTGTGGTAATATTTAGGATGTTCATCCGTTAATTCACCTGTAACATCCATTTTAAAATCATCTATTTCTACTTTCATTTTATCTAACGTAGAAATAACATCTAAGCCAGAACAACCAGCTAGTGACGATAACATCATGGCTTTTGGTGATAGACCATTTCGTTTATCTGTACCTTCAATATTGGTATCCATTATTACGGTTTTTCCACTTGGATTATCAGATTCAAAGGTTAAGCCACCTTTCCATTGGGTTGTGATTTTATTTGTCATTTTTTAAGTTTAAAAGTTATAAGTACTATCTTGTTAGCTCAAAAATACTACTAAAAAAATAACTATGGCACTAGTAACACCTTTGTCTGCAGACCACGATTTGGAAACCAAAGAATTAGCAGAATTCTTTAATGAAACCCTTGGATTTTGTCCAAATTCGGTTCTAACCATGCAACGCAGACCAGCAATTAGCAAAGCATTTATTAATTTGAATAAAGCGGTTATGGCCAATGAAGGCAAAGTAACCTCAGCTTTAAAACGTATGATTGCTTGGGTGAGTAGTAATGCTACAGGTTGTCGTTATTGCCAAGCACACGCCATTAGAGCAGCAGAACGCTATGGTGCAGAACAAGAACAATTAGATAATATTTGGGAATATAAAACGCATCCTGCTTTTTCTGAAGCAGAACGTGCAGCTCTCGACTTTAGTTTAGCAGCTTCAATGGTACCAAATGCTGTGAATGCGGAGATAAAAGAACGCTTATATCAACATTGGGACGAAGGTGAAATTGTTGAAATGCTAGGTGTAATTTCATTATTTGGTTACCTAAACCGTTGGAATGATTCTATGGGTACTGATATTGAAGAAGGCGCTGTAGAAAGTGGCAATAAGTATTTAGGGAAACACGGTTATGAAGTTGGGAAGCATGATGGGTCACAATATTAGATTATCATTATTATGAAGCTAAAAGTCTTGATTAATACATTTATAAAAAACCTTACCATAAATGGTGAGGTTTTCTTATAAAATTTCCTTTACCTTCTTCTCTAGCTCAGGCACAACCAATTCCTCAAACCAAGGATTCTTACTTCTCCAAAACCGATTCGTTGGTGATGGATGTGGAATTGGAAAATAGGTTGGTAAATAAGACTTGTATTCACCAACAGTTTCTGTCAAGGTTCGTTTGGCGCTTTCTTTTAAATAATACTTTTGAGCATAGGCACCAATTAAAATTACCAACTCCAAATTAGGCATTTTGTCTAATAATTGCTGATGCCATTGTGGTGCACATTCTGGTCTTGGTGGTAAATCGCCTGTTTTTGCTTTTCCAGGATAGCAAAATCCCATTGGTATAATAGCAAAATTCTCAGTGTTATAAAATTGTTCTTCTGTAACATTAAGCCACTGCCTAAGTTTCTTTCCGCTTTGGTCGTCCCACGGAATTCCAGATTGATGCACTTTTGTTCCTGGAGCCTGACCGATAATTACAATTTTAGATTTTATGTTTGCAGTTGCTACAGGTCTCGGTCCTAATGGTAAATGTGCTTTACAAATGGTGCATTGACTGATATTATGGAGTAATTCTTTCATTTTTTAATCTTCATCCTTCAACATACTCTTTAAATCATTCGTATAAGATGGATATGTAAATATCTGCTTTTTAAAATCACGAATTGTTAAACCTTCATTCATGGCTAGAGTCAAAATATTAATTGTTTCATTCGCTTGAGAACTTAATAAATTAGCACCCACAATTTTTTGAGTACGCTCATTAACAATAATTTTATAAGCGTAAGCATCGGCATTTTCTTTTTTAGAACTATACCAATCAGAAGTATCTCCTTTATAAACGATTACATTTTTGTATCTACTTTTAGCTTCTTCTTCAGAATAACCTACACTCGCCAATTGCGGTTTGGTAAAAACAACGGAAGGTACTAATGCGTTTTCAAACTCCTTAGCATTACCATTTATAATGTTATGGCCTGCAATATAACCTTGTAATCCTGATAAGGGTGTTAACGGCAAAGATTTACTAGATACATCTCCACAAGCATACACATTTTCGTTGCTTATACTTTGCATAAAATCATTAACCAAAACCCCAAATTCATCAGCTTTTATACCAGCGTTTTCTAAATCTAATTTTTCTACTGCTGGCACACGACCTGCTGTATTAAATATCTTTCTGGCCTTTATTGTTTTTGTTTTACCACCTTTTTCATACGTCAGTTTTAAGTTTTTCTTCAATTTTTCTATGGAGATCGGTGTTGTATTAAACATAAATTTTACTCCATTCTTTTCTAAAACCTTGGTTAATTTTTCAACCAAAAACGAATCAAACTGTGTTAACGGACTATCTCCAACTTCAATCATAGTAACCTCACATCCCAACGTTGAAAGCATATAACAAAATTCCATTCCAACATAACCTGAACCAATGAATATAGCTGATTTGGGAATTTTTTTCAAATTGAGAATGTCATCACTGGTTTTTAATAAATCTGAACCTTCAAGTTTTAAAGTTCTTGGAACGTAACCTGTTGCGATTACAAATTTATCCGCAGAAATAGTTTTACCTTCAACTGTAATTTCATTTTTACTGATAAATTTTGGAGATTGATGGTATAAATCTATACCTAAATCCGTAAGGTCATTTTCGGTTGAAGATGGTACAGGTTTAGTGAAAGACGTTTTAAATTTCTGAACAGCTTTCCAATTAATTTTAGGTGACTTTTTAATTCCGAAACCTTTGAGTTGGTTGAAGTGTTGTACTAAATCTGCAAATTGCATTAGTATTTTTTTAGGATCACAACCTCGTGTTGCACAAGTGCCTCCAAATTCGCGTTTATCTGAAATAGCCACTGATAATCCTGAGGCTATACAAGCTTTTGCTGCTGTTTGACCTGCAATACCACTACCAATAACAAATACATTATAATGTTTAGTCTCCATAATTTTAGATTGAAAGTTGAAATTATGAAATCTAATTGGCAAAGACTGATGCGGTAGGTTTAAAACTTAACTCGTTTACAATTATTTTTTACCATCAACAACAATCACAATTTCCCCTTTAGGTGGCTTATTTGTGTAGTGTCCTAAAACTTCTTTTGCTGTTCCTCTAATAGTTTCTTCGTACAATTTTGTTATTTCTCTTGATACAGAGACCAAACGATCTTCTCCAAAATATTCGCAAAAATGACCAAGAGTTTTTATAAGCTTATGTGGACTTTCATAAAAAATGATGGTTCTAGTTTCTTCAGCTAAGAGTAATAATCGTGTTTGTCTGCCCTTTTTTACAGGCAAAAAACCTTCAAACACAAATTTATCATTTGGCAAACCACTATTGACTAATGCTGGTACAAATGCTGTTGCACCTGGTAAACAATCCACTTCAATATTATTTTCTACACAGGCTCTTACCAATAGAAACCCAGGGTCTGAAATTGCGGGAGTTCCTGCATCACTAATGACAGCGATAGTCATTCCTGCTTTTAATTTTTCGATTAAATGATTCACCGTTTTATGCTCGTTATGCATATGGTGACTTTGCATTTGCGTGGTAATTTCAAAATGCTTTAACAGTTTTCCTGAAGTTCTGGTGTCTTCAGCCAAGATTAAATCTACTTCTTTTAAAACATCTATTGCTCTAAATGTGATATCTTTTAGGTTTCCTATAGGCGTTGGTACGAGATAAAGTTTACTCATTTTAGGCGGTTTCTTTTCAAATTTACATTGTTTTTAATGATATCAACACAAGCCTTTATGATATTTGGCATCTTTCTTATAAATTAAGGGTTTGGTAGGGAAATTCCTCCTATGCTTGTTATATTGTTGAGATTATTTATTTTCTCACTGCATTAATCAAAACTACTATTTTATGGTTGGAAAACAATTCCGCTTATTGTTTTTATTTCTATTCTGTATGCAAGCATATAGCCAAACTACAGATTTGTCAATTGCTATTGAAGCACAAAACTTAAGTGGTACTGCGATTTCTCAAGTGGATATTTATGAAGACTTTCAGTATGTAGTAACCGTTTTAAACTCAGGAAACACTGTTGATAATGCAAGTATTTCCATAAATTTTGATACTGACCTTTCAATCATTTCCTATAATTCTCAGAACAATAATGCTGGAGCTTCGGATTTTTCTAACATTGATGTTACAGATAATACTTTAACAGCCTCCATTGCGACAATGCCCAATAACGCCAGTGTAGAATTACTTGTTTTGGTAACGGCACCAACTAATTTGGGTGGTATTACAGCAAATGGTACTGTGAGCCCGCCCACAAATACTCAAGACATTAACACAAGTAATAATCAAGCCATAATATCTATTGATGTATTAGATGTTATAATTGATTTTTCGATAACACACACGCAAATCAATCCTTTGGAAGGCACAGCAATTAATGCTTGGGGAGATTCTGTAACCTATCAATTTACCATTACTAACAATAGTGATATTGACTTTCCTGTTTCTACCATTATTGGCAACTTAAACCTAAGTTCTCCTTCTATTAATGGACAGCCTTTTGCAGAGTTTATCTCGCTAGCTTGCATTAACTCTACAAACGGAACACTATGTCCTGATTTAACTGATGTTGCAGGAAGTTCAAGTGTTATTCAATCTGCTAACTCATTATTTACTTTTAATAATGCAATTAATATCACATCAGGAGGCAGTATAACCTTTGAAATGATTTACAGATATACAAATCTATCTTGTTCACCAAATCCAATGCCTATTACTGTTGACAGCAATATTACGATTCTATTAAATTCGGCTAATACTGCTGTTGTTAACTCAAACGACGTAACCACAGAACTCCTTTTGGCAGAACTTTGCCCAGAAACAGATCTTTGTATTGAAACAACACAAACAAATCCAGATATTTCTGAAAGTTTAGATTATGGGCAAGACATTACTTTTATAACAACGGTCTGCAATAACGGTCCTGCAGCTACACCTATGCGTTTCTTTTTTCAAAACTTATCTCCTTTAGATTGGAGTATAAGTTCGCTTACTTGCTTAGGGACAACCGGACCTGTTACCTGCAATGACTTCTCATTAAATATAGGTAATCAAATATGGGTGAGTAATGATTTTGTTTTGCAACCCAATACGACGACAACTATTGAAACAGTTTTGAGTTATTTAGAACCCGAATGTAACGATAGCACCACCGGAATTGTAGCCGTAATACGAAGCGCAACTAATATTTTAGATAATCAATTGGTAGACTCTAATCCTAATAATAATTTTTTCTCTAACCAACTACTTTTGCCTTCTGTAGAACCATGTGATAGTGAAGATTCAATAGATTTACATGTTACTAAAACACAAATAAGTCCAGAATTACCTATAGGAAGTTCTCCTCAAAACACAGCTGCTTGGGGTTTGGTAACCTATGAAATTACAGTTACAAATGCCAGTGAAGAAGATGCAATTATTGAATTACAAGATTATATGCCCACAATAGGTGATGACGATCCTGAAATATCTGCAATATTAACAAATGTAGAATGCGTTGCTACAACAGGAACAGCTTCTTGTTTTAACATTGAAAATGCTAATATCGGAATTCCTTTAGATGGTAGCTCTGAAAATGGAGAACTTAATATTTTTTGGGAAATTACGCCAGAAGAGAATTGGGCATTACCTCCAAATAGCTCGGTAAGCTTTAATGTAACCATAGATTGGATGTTAGAATGTTCGCCAGCCCCAATGATAGGAACCAATATGGTCAGCGTAAATTTTGCAAATGATTTAGAGGACACTAGCCCAGAGAATAATTCAGATTCTGTAAATACATATTTTGCAAAATGTTTAGATTTAATAGTGCAAACCTATCCTGAGTTTACTCAAGTCGACGTCAATCAAACCTTTAATTGGATTGTAGATATTAGTAATAGTACTACAAGTGCTGATGCTATAGATGTTATTTTCGAAAACACTATTAATCCTATTTTTACTATTGTCGGAAACCCAACCTGTACAGTTACCTCTGGAAATGCAACTTGCATTACTAACTTTAATACTGTTGGTAATTTTATATCAGGAACCATTCCTACAATGGAAGCGGGCTCTACCGTTAGAGTTAGTATTCCTGTCACTGCGCCTAGTGTTGGTGGCGCTTTTAATAATATTGCAGAAGCCATTCCTGACCCTACAAACAACCAAGAATTAACACCAGAATCTAATATTTCTATTAATAGCGTTCTAGTCATTGCTCCTGTTTTACAAAAATCATTTACCCCAGAGGTGATTATCGAGGGAGGTGAAAGCGAATTAACATTTACTGTTTTTAATGTAGCGAATAACCCTACACAAAGTCATATTTCATTTACCGATAATTTACCAAATGGAGTAACACTTTTAAGTGCACCTAATTGGATTCAAGCTAACGGTTGTACAGCAACATTTATAGGAACCACTAATGATACATTTGTTGGTATAGAAAATTTGGTCTTTCCAGAAGGCGTTGTGAGTTGCACATTCTCAGTTTTAGTGACTTCTGAAATTGCAGGTACTTATCTTAATAATTTTCTGAATTTCACAAACAACAATAACATAGATACATCTCAAACCAATGCGACACTTAATGTTATTATTGACACCTCTGATATTGATATTGAAATCATTAAAACCGCGTTACCTACCGAAGCTGTTTTGGGGCAACATGTTGATTTCTCCATTACAGCGACAAACTTAGGAACTACAACCGCCACTTTAATTGAAGTCATTGATACCTTACCGCAAGGTTATGAATTTGTTTCTGCAACCACTAGTTCTGGCGTTTTTGATGACACAACTTTTATATGGAATATCCCCAACCTTGATGCCAATAATTTTGAAACGTTAACCTTAACGGCTAAAGTGGTCTCTTCAGAAAATTTAACTAATGTTGCAAGATTAAATAGCGTTAATGAACCCGATAGAGATCTTACAAATAATGAAGATAATGCTACTGTAGAAATTTCTAATTGTTTATCAATTTCTGAAGGTATTTCCCCTAATAACGATGGAAAGAATGATGTGTTTTTTATTCCTTGCATAGAGGATTATCCCGAAAACACTCTTAAAATATTCAACCGTTACGGCACGCAAATTTACGAAGCCAAAAACTATTTGAATACTTGGAGTGGTAAAGCTAATATGGGACTCTTACAAAGTTCAAAATTACTACCCGTTGGTACGTATTTCTATATTTTAGAAATTAATGGTTTTGATGATGCTTTTGTGGGCTATGTTTATTTAAATTATTAATTAAAACGGCCTTCTACAAGCTCTATAAAACGCTCTTCGTATTCTTCTTTACCTTCCCAATTATTATAATCTGGCTTTACCATTTCTAAAATTAGCGTTCGTGCTTCACTCAAAGAATTTGTTGTATTTATTTGAGAAATTACACGATCGTAATCTTCGTTTCTACCCTCAAATAAATGTTTAATAAAGGCTAATTTATCATTGAGACCTATATTTAAACGCTTTCCTTTAAGTTTATCATTAAGGGATTTTTTTTCTGATTCGGCTTCACGTTTTTGAGCCTCTTCAATAGGTTCAAATTCTGGAATATCTTCAAAACCAGATGTAATAGATTCAAATTCTGTTGACGATGAAGTTTCTATATCTTCTGGTAAAGCATTCTTTAATAAGGTATCTACCGGCTCAGTTTCTTTAGGCATATGTTCAAACATATCCTTTATTTTTGTCATCACAGGTTCCATAATACCATCATCTTCAACCTCATCTAAATTAATGTAAGTTCTATCTTCAACTTCAACATTGTCACTCACCTTATTATTAAAAGCTGTATCCAACATATCAAAGAATGAAGAGTCGTGACCAATAGTTGGCATTTTATCCTCAAAATTTTCTTGAGCAAATTTTAAAACAGTCAATTTTTCGTAAAGTACAGAGACTTCCTTGTGTAATTGATCTATATCTTCTCTACCTGTCAGTTTCAGAATCCTATGTGCAATGCTAACTAATTCTGATTCTAATTTCTTTTTCATCTTTTCCTGAGTTTTACTTTTGATTTTTAATAAATTTGCGAGACCTTTATAAAAAAACGAAGTCCGACTTCATTTAGTGCTAAAATTACAAAATGTTTCTCGAAAATACAGTAAATCAGAAAGAACAATTTGGGTGGATTGAAGTCATCTGCGGATCCATGTTCTCAGGTAAGACCGAAGAGTTAATCCGACGCTTAAAACGTGCGCAATTTGCAAAACAAAAAGTAGAAATTTTTAAGCCTGCTGTAGATGTACGTTACGATGAAGAAATGGTAGTTTCTCACGATGCTAATGAAATCCGCTCTACTCCTGTACCTGCTGCTGCTAATATTCCAATTTTAGCAGATGGCTGCGATGTGGTTGGCATTGACGAAGCACAATTCTTTGATGATGAAATTGTAAGAATTTGTAACGATTTAGCCAACAAAGGTATTCGTGTTATTGTGGCTGGTTTAGATATGGATTTTAAAGGTAATCCGTTTGGACCAATGCCAAACTTAATGGCAACGGCAGAGTATGTTACTAAAGTACATGCCGTTTGTACAAAAACAGGAAATTTAGCACAATACAGTTACAGAAAAGCTCTAAGTGACGATCTCGTTTTACTTGGTGAGGTTGATGAATATGAACCTTTAAGCAGAGCGGCCTATTATAAGAGTATGCAACGCGATAAAGTAAGATTATTAAAGGTAAACGATGCTGAAGAAATAGACTCTAAAGACCAAAATCGGAATGCCTAAAGCTCTAGAAACCGTTCTTGAAATTGATTTAAGTGCACTTACTCATAATTTCAACTACTTAAAATCAAAATTACAACCACAAACTAAATTTTTAGCCGTGGTTAAAGCCTTTGCTTATGGAAGTGATTCTGTAGAAATTGCAAAGCATCTTCAAAAATTAAACATAGATTATTTTGCTGTCGCTTATATAAATGAAGGTATTGCCTTAAGAGATGCAGGAATAACAACACCCATTTTAGTCCTTCATCCACAATCTATAAATTTCAAAATACTTATAGAGCGCTGTTTAGAACCAAGTATTTATAGTCCTCATGTTTTAAATGAATTTATAAAAACTGCCGAAGCACTATCTCAAAACAACTATCCTGTTCATATAAAATTTAATACAGGTTTAAATCGACTTGGCTTTAAAGAAAATGATATTGAAACTATTGTTTCAACACTTCAAAAGACCTCAGTTGTAAAAGTAAAATCTATATTCTCTCATTTAGTAGCGAGTGAAGACGCTAATGAATTAGATTTTTCTAAGCTACAAATCGAAAGATTTAAAACTATTGCTAAAATATTTGAAAAAAAATCAGGCATTAAACCTTGGCTACATCTTTGTAATACTTCTGGTGTTATCAATTACCCTGAAGCTCATTTTAACATGGTACGCTCCGGCATTGGACTCTATGGTTTTGGAAATTCTGCTGAAGAAGACAAAAACCTTAAACCCATTGCGAGTTTAAAATCAGTAATTTCTCAAATTCATGAGATTGAAAAAAGAGAAACTGTAGGTTATAATAGAGCATACACGTCTAAAGGACACGAAAAAACAGCAACCATACCCATTGGTCATGCAGATGGTATAAGCCGTATTTATGGAAATGAAAATGGTTATGTTTTTATAAATGGTAAAAAAGCACCAATAATTGGTAATGTTTGTATGGATATGATTATGGTAAACATTACAGACATTAATTGTAAAGAAGGAGATGAGGTTATTATTTTCGATGCTACCTATACTGCAAGTAACTTAGCAGAATCAGCACATACAATTTCTTATGAAATTTTAACCGCCATATCACAACGTGTAAAACGGGTTTTTCTGCCTGAATAACTTTTTTTTTAACATAATGTGACTTTTTTAACTAACTTAGGGTCTTATCAACATATTAACTAACTATTAAAAAACACGAATTATGTTAAAAGAATTTAAAGAATTTGCAATGAAGGGCAACCTTGTAGACATTGCCGTTGGTTTTGTAATGGGTGCTGCTTTTAAAGAGGTGGTAACTGCATTTACAGGAGGTATTGTTTCTCCATTAATTGGTATGATTTTCGACTCAGACTTTAAATCATTAAGATACCAGTTAAAAGAAGGCACATTAAATGATGCTGGTGAAATAGTTGGAGACGTTTTCTTAGAATACGGTACATTTTTAACTAATGTTATTGACTTTATCATTGTCGCATTTGTAATGTTCCTTGTAGTAAAAGGAGTAAATAAAATGAAGAAGAAAGAAGAACCTGCACCAGAGGCACCTGCAGGACCATCTGAAGTTGATTTATTAATAGAAATCAGAGATTCATTAAAAAAATAAAACACGTATAGCGTCATCGCTACACTATTGTTTTTAATTAAACCCAGGCTTTTTAGCCTGGGTTTTTCTTTTTATATAAACCTTAGTTATTGCAAAATCAATAAAATATAAGCGCAATTTTTATCACATATTTAAGACTAAATTGACTGCTTTAATTAAACAAAAGCTATAATTTTGATATTATAAATTTAAACTCACGAAATGAGCATGTTAAAAACGCTATTACCTAAGGGAATAATATGTAGCGAGTAACGTGTGACCTTTGAAAAACAATAAATTCAGACACATGAAAGTAGCAATTGTAGGTGCAACAGGTTTGGTAGGTAATGTAATGCTCAAAGTATTAGAAGAGCGTAATTTTCCTTTAGATGAATTATTATTAGTAGCATCGGAACGTTCTGTTGGCAAAAAAATTACATTCAAAGGAAAAGATATCTCTGTGATAAGTATTCCAACAGCTATTGAAGCAAAACCAGATATTGCACTTTTTTCTGCAGGAGGTTCTACGTCTTTAGAATGGGCTCCAAAATTTGCAGAAGTTGGAACAACAGTTATCGATAATTCTTCAGCTTGGAGAATGGATCATACAAAGAGATTAGTTGTTCCTGAAATAAATGCTAAAGAGCTAACTAAAACAGATAAGATTATTGCCAACCCTAATTGTTCTACCATACAAATGGTTATGGCACTAGCTCCACTTCATAAAAACTATAAAATTAAGCGTATTGTTGTTTCTACGTATCAATCCGTTTCTGGTACAGGCGTTAAAGCCGTAGAACAGATGGAAAATGAAATCTCAGGTAAAAAAGGAGACATGGCTTATCCTTACCCAATTCATAAAAACGCCATTCCACATTGCGATGTTTTTGAAGATAACGGCTACACTAAAGAAGAAATGAAGCTGGTTAATGAGACTCAAAAAATATTAAATGATCGTACAATTGCCGTAACTGCAACTGCAGTAAGAATCCCAACTGCAGGAGGACATAGTGAATCTATAAATGTAGAGTTTCAAAATGATTTTGATATTGCAGAAGTAAGACAACTTCTCAATGCTACAGATGGCATTACAATTCAAGATAATTTAGAAACTAATTCATACCCTATGCCAATGTATGCTAACGGTAAAGATGATGTTTTTGTTGGTCGTTTAAGAAGAGACGGGTCACAACCTAATACTTTAAATATGTGGGTTGTAAGTGACAACCTTAGAAAAGGTGCGGCCACCAATACTGTACAAATAGCAGAATTCCTTATCGATAATGCTTTAGTATAAAGCGACTTAGCACAGTTGTAGATTTTTCAAAATGGCGATTAATTTGTGTATTTCAACTAATTAATTATTTAGTTAGTTGTTATAGTCTCTATATTGCCCTCCGTTTCATCCTTAAGTTTTTAGTTTTTTGACATCAGTCAAATAACGAAAGTCTTATATTTGAAGTAAATGCTGTTTATTTCAAAAAAAACTAATTATGAAAAAATTACTTCTCGTTGCTTTAGTACTGAGTATTTTTGTTTCATGTAAAAACGAAACCGAAGCTTTGAAAACAATTACTGTAGATTATCCTAAAACTAATAAAATTGTCGTTACAGACACTATTTTTGGCGAAACTGTATCAGACCCTTATCGTTGGCTAGAAGATGACAGAAGCAAAGAAACTGAAGCTTGGGTAAAATCTCAAAATGAAACTACGTTTGGGTATTTAGACAACATTCCCTACAGGGAAGAATTAAAAGAACGCCTCACTAAACTTTGGAATTACGAAAAAATTGGATCTCCATTTAAAGAAGGTGATTATACCTATTTTTATAAAAATGACGGTTTACAAAACCAATATGTCATTTATAGATATAAAACGGATGCAGACCCAAGTACTGCTGAAGTATTCTTAGATCCCAACACATTTAAAGAAGATGGTACTATTTCTTTAGGAGGTACTAGTTTTTCAAAAGATGGCAAGACACTAGCTTATGCTATTTCTGAAGGAGGAAGTGATTGGAGAAAGATTTTAGTAATGAATACAGAAACTAAGGAAATTGTAGAAGACACTTTAGTAGATATAAAATTTAGTGGGATGTCTTGGTACAAAAACGAAGGCTTCTACTACTCTAGCTACGACAAACCAAAAGGTAGTGAGTTGTCTGCAAAAACAGATCAACATAAAGTTTATTATCACAAATTGGGCACAAAGCAATCTGAAGATCAACTTATTTATGGAGGAACTTCAGAGCAAAAACACCGTTATATATATGCCAATGTTAGTGAAGACGATCAGTATTTAGTGATTACTCCTAGAGTTTCAACGTCAGGAAACAAACTTTATATTAAAAACCTATCGATTCCAAATGCACCATTAGTTGAAATATTAGGTCATACAAATTCAGATTCTAACATTATAGAAAATGTAGGTTCTAAATTATATATTATGACAAACTTGGATGCACCAAATCAAAAAATAGTAACTGTTGATGCTTCAAATCCAAGTCCTGAAAATTGGGTAGATTTTATTCCTGAAACTGATAATGTACTTAGTCCATCAACAGGAGGCGGTTACTTTTTCGCTAATTATATGGTAGATGCGGTATCTAAAGTATTTCAGTACGATTATGATGGCAAACTAATTAGAGAGATTGAATTACCTGGTGTAGGAACTGTTAGTGGCTTTAGCGCAAAGAAAGAAGACAAAGAATTATACTATTCATTTACTAATTATGTAACGCCAGGAAGCATCTATAAGTATGATATAGAAAATGGTACTTCAGAATTGTATAAAAAACCAAGTATCGATTTTAACCCAGAAGACTACCAAAGCAAACAAGTATTTTACACATCTAAAGATGGCACTAAAATACCAATGATTATTACGCACAAAAAAGGAATAAATCTCAATGGTAAAAATCCAACAATTCTTTATGGTTATGGCGGATTTAATATCAGCTTAACTCCTAGTTTTAGTATAGCAAACGCCGTATGGATGGAGCAAGGCGGAATTTATGCTGTGCCAAACTTAAGAGGTGGTGGCGAATACGGAAAAGCATGGCACGATGCAGGTACTAAACTTCAAAAACAAAATGTGTTTGATGATTTTTTTGCTGCGGCAGAATATTTAATTTCAGAAAAATACACCTCTTCAGACTACTTAGCCATAAGAGGCGGTTCTAACGGAGGTTTATTAGTTGGAGCAACTATGACACAACGCCCAAAATTAATGAAAGTAGCACTACCTGCTGTTGGTGTTTTAGACATGTTACGTTACCATACATTTACTGCTGGTGCTGGTTGGGCTTACGATTACGGAACCGCAGAAGACAGTAAAGAAATGTTTAACTATCTTAAAGGCTATTCGCCAGTTCACAATGTAAAAGAAGGTGTAGAATATCCTGCAACAATGGTAACTACTGGAGATCATGATGATCGTGTGGTACCTGCACACAGTTTTAAATTTGCAGCCGAATTACAAAGTAAACAAACAGGTAACAATCCAACACTTATAAGAATAGAAACAGATGCTGGCCACGGAGCTGGTACACCTGTAAGCAAAACCATTGAACAATATGCCGATATTTTTGGTTTTACACTTTATAATATGGGATTTGAAGTCTTACCAACCAAAATTGAAGAAAAAATAAAAGGGTAACACGTTTTTAGATATTAACCAAATTAAATCATTTGTCACTTAACCAACTTCAAAGTCAACTTAAAGAAAAGCATATAAAATTTCTTTTTACTGACTATTACGATACTATTGTTCACAGAAAAGTGCACCCCAATTATACACAACGTATTTGGGCAAAACTTATGATTAGAGAATTGGGCTTAACCACTTCTATTGAAGAGCTTTATTTTACAAGGCAAGCATCTGTTAACTATCTTATTGAAACCTTAGGCAAAGAAGATGTTGAAATTCCTTACGAAGCGTTAAAAGAAGAAATTTGTAAACGCCTTATAAATGCAGATATCGTCTCAATAGATACAAAAGACGATTTTCTGTCTCTTTTTGAAGCTGCTGATGCAAGAGCAGAAGCAAGTGTTCAGTATTTAAATCAAGAGGTATTAGATACGCTAAAAAACTTTAAAGCTAATGGAGGAAAAGTATATTTAGTTTCAGATTTTTACGGTTCAAAAACGCTTTTCGAAAAATTATTAACGCATCATGGCATCATAGATATCTTTGATGGTATTTATAGTTCTGCCGAATTAGAAAAAAGCAAACATAAAGGTACAATTTACGGCCCTATTCTTTCAGACTTAGCTATTGAAGCAAAGCATGTAATGATGATTGGAGATAATTTAAGAAGCGATTATACCAATGCCATAAAACAGGGACTTAATGCCTTCCAACTACCACATAAAAAATACTTAAAGCAAAATAAACGCAATAATTTTGGAAACGATAAAAAACACTTAAACAGCATCATTAATGATGTGTACAAAACCTGTAAAAAAGCGTCTGCAATCCCTTACACAGAGTATATTGTATTTTATCATACGTTTATTGAGCGCATGTATGAAACTGCAAAAAGAAAAGGTCTTAAAGATTTATTCTTTTTGTCTCGAGAAGGCCAATATTTAAAAAAACTATTTGATTCTTATCAAGAATTTACCCTTATCGATAAGAGCAAAAAAATTAATACGCATTATTTAAAAATATCTCGACAAGCATCACTTCAAATTGCATTAAAGGATCTAGAATCTGAAGAATTTGGTTATCTAAGAAAAAAATACAGCAATCTTTCTGTTGCTGATTTTTTAACAGCTGTCAACTGCCCTGATGATTTAAAAACTCAAATCGTATCTGAACTAAACATAGAAAGTAAAACGACTATTGAAGGCTTTTTTACATCTTCTAATTTTCAAAAATTAAAAGAGAACACTACGTTTAAAACGTATTATGATACGCATAGACGTGCAAATCATGAGGCATTTAAAACTTATATAAACTCTTTTAATTCTGATATAGAAGCCAATGGTATTGCCCTTGTAGATATTGGTTGGGGAGGTACAATGCAAGAGGCTATTTACAAGTTTTTTGATTATAAAATTCCTGTTACAGGTTTCTATCTTGGACTAGGCGAAATCTATGATATTCAACCAAAAACACAGCGTTACGGGCTTAATTTTTCATTATTACCATATACAGATTATAATGACAGCATTATAATGGCAAATATGCAACTCTATGAGCAATTTTCTGCTGCAGACCATGGAAGCGCCTTGGGTTATAGTTTAGAGGCAAAAGACTATACCTTAGAATACCATAAACCCGAAGAAAAATGGTTGTATGATAACCATATAAAAGCACACCAAGAAGAAATGTTTGGTTTGCATAAAAAACTTTTAGAACGCTTAGAGACATTATGTTACTCTGAAGAAAATATGCAAAACTCAATGTCTAAAATGGCCCTTAAAGTTGGTTTGTTTCAAAACACAAAAAAATTAAAGTTTTTAGACACTTTAAGTCATGGCTTTTATCAAAATGTAGGAGATAACCAAGTTGGAATTACTTATAAAGCTCCAAAAATTGAAAATCCAATAAAATATGCCATTAGCTTTTTAATGACCCCAGAAAAGTACTTTAGGTATTTAGTAAAGTTAAAACCCGCGCTATACAAAAAGAATAAGTTAGTCGCTTTCTTTGTACCTATGTACCTTATTTACCTGTATTTTAAATTCAATAAATACGTTAGATTTAAAGTATTGAATCGGTTTTTTCTTTTAAAGTACAATGTTTTCAAATAAGTCATAAACGTTTTTTTAAATTATTAACGATTTGACTAAATAAATATTAGATTTAACCCTATTTTTTCATCTAAAAGGTAGGGTTTTAACAAAGTTGATTGTCTTATTAATGATATAGGGTTAATACATGAAAAAAAACTACACTAAATTTTTCGGTTTATTTTCAATTCTTATCATGTTTTCATGTGGTACAGATGATAATCTAACGCCCTTAAGTATAGAAACAACTTCAGATGCCTTAACTATAGTTCAAAACTCGGAAGCAGAAATTTTTATTTTTTCAAATGATTCTAATATTCCCTCAAGTGGCCAACTAACAATAAGCAATCCCACAAGAGGAAATGCTGTTATAATTGACAATAATACTCCTAATAACCCAAGTGATGATATTGTAAAATACACAGCAAATCCTAATGAAATTGGTGTAGATAATTTTGAATATACGATATGTACTGTTTCGGGTGATTGTAAAACAGAAACCATAACTATAACCATCGTTTCTGAATCAAACATTACTTTAGATTTAGAAAATGTTCCATATCAAACACTTTCAGAATATAACTTTTTTCAAGGTGACCTTAAGGATTTAACCCCAAACTTTGGAGTTGTTCCATATAATTTAAACTCTGTTTTATTTACAGATTATGCCAAAAAGAAGCGATTTATATGGCTGCCAAATAATACAAAGGCAACATATATTAGCGATGATGTTTCTTTAGATTTTCCTGTTGGTGCCGTTTTAATTAAAAATTTCTATTATGATAATGTACTTCCAAATAACGAAACACAGCTCATTGAAACACGCTTAATGATTAGAAAAAACGAAGGTTGGGTATTTGCTAGTTATGTATGGAACGAAGCACAAAATGAAGCTGTTTTTGATCTTAATGGAAGCTATGTTGATTTACAATGGCAAGAAAATGGAGAAATAAATACCGTTCAATATAGAGTTCCTTCTGAAGCCAAATGTTTTACATGTCATAAAATATTAGAAACACCTGAACCTATAGGTCCAAAGCCAAGAAACTTAAATTTGGAATATGATTACAGTGATGGAACTGAAAATCAACTCAATAAATTAGTATCTTTGGGTTATCTAGACAATTCATTACCGGAAACAATTTCGCGTTTACCAAATTACAGTGATAGCTCTGAATCATTAGAATCAAGAGTTAGAGCTTATTTAGATATTAATTGTGCACACTGCCATTCAGAAGAAACACATTGCTCATATAGACCTATGCGTTTTGGATTTAATGACACTCAAGATTATAGTAACATTGGAGTCTGTGTAGATCCAGACACAGACCTTGGAGAAGATCTTGGTCATATTGTTGAGCCTGGCGATCCTAGAAACTCTGTTTTGCACTATAGACTAAACTCAATAGAACCCTCTACAAGAATGCCACTTCTTGGAAGAAGCTTAAGACATAATGAAGGAGTTAATCTCATCGAAGAATGGATAAACTCCCTAAATATAGATTGCAACTAAAAACTAATTAATGATGAAAAAAACTTTACTTATCACATTGCTTTGTACTTTGTTTTGTTTTACTGCAAAAGCACAAGTATTAAACCAATCGGCAAATTGGCCTAACGCTAATTGGAGTATTTCGGGTAGTTACGACGTAGCTTTCTTTTATGAAAATCCAACAGAGAACTCTTCTTCATTTTCTTTTGACGATGACGATGCCGGTGGTACATCAGATAATAATATCGCTGCTGAATCACCAATAATTGATATTTCTTCTGCATTTAACTCAGATGAAACTGAAATTATAGTCACATTTCAATATGTGTACAATATTTTTGATACTGAAGAATTTAGATTACAATATTGGGATGCAGATAACAGTACATGGACAAATTGGGGTAATGCAATTGAAGACAACACGAATCAAGGTTCGAATTTTTGTAATAGACCACGTACAACTTTTACAAGTGAATTGTTAGATATTACTGCTTTTACAAGTAATCAATTACAAAACTTTAGATACCGTATTTATTATAATGACAATACAACTTATGGCTGGGGTTTTTGTATGGATTCACCAACAATAATATCTTCTGAGCCGCCTGCATGTCCTAGTGTACTTAATTTAACAGCGAGCAATGTTAATGCTAATAGCGCTCAAGCCAATTGGAATGTTGGAGATTCTGAAACATCATGGGAAGTAGTTGTACAATTAGCTTCAGACGCTCCTCCTACTTCTGGTACAACAACCACTAATGTATCTTACACTTTCTCTAGCTTAACACAAGAGACTGATTATATCATTTATGTTAGAGCCATTTGTGGCTCAGAAGGGTTTAGCCTTTGGACAACCACAAGCTTTACAACTGGCACTGACTTATCTAGCTATCCTGTAACTTTCACAGCTAACACAATCAATACTACAGGATCGTATGATATTGCTTTAGTTGATCTTAACGGAGACTTTTTAGATGATGTTGTTTCTGTAAGCACAAATAACATCAATGTACACTACCAATTAACCACAGGAGGTTTTAATGCTGTAAATATCACAACACCTAACGCCAACTATTTGCCAACATGGAGTTTAGCTGCTGGAGATTTTGACCGCAACGGTTACAATGACCTTTTATACGGCTCTGGTAATGGAGTCACATTTATGAAAGCAAATGAAACGGGCACTGGATATACCGAAATTTCGGGACCTGAAGATATTTTCTCTCAACGTTCTAATTTTGTAGATATTAATAATGACGGTCATTTAGATGCATTTGTTTGTCACGATATACAAGCCAATGTCTATTATATTAACGATGGTTCTGGAAACTTAAACTACTACCAAGGACAAAGTACAGGAGTAGTACCTAATGGTCTAGGATTAACACCAGGAGGTGGAAATTATGGAACCGTTTGGATAGATTTTGATAATGATCGTGATATGGATTTATTTATCGCAAAATGTAGAGGTGGTTCTACAACAATTAGCACTAATGAGCTATGGAGAAACGACGGAAACGGTGTCTTTACAAATGTTGCTGATAGTAATGGTTGGTACAATACTAACTACCCAGGAGTTGGACATAATAATTCTTCTAATTTAGGAGACAACGTACAAACATGGTCTTCTGCTTGGGCCGATTTTGATAACGATGGTGATATGGATGTTTATGTTGGAGCAAGTAGTTCTACTAACGGATACTCTAAATTAATGCGTAATAATGGGGATGGCACATTTACAGATGTAACAGCGGGTTCTGGCGTTTTAGATGCACAAATGGGAATAGAAAACGCACCTGCAGATTTTGATAATGATGGTTATGTAGACATCTTAAGTAATGGTGATATTTTATTTAATAATGGTGATTTTACATTTACAAACTATGACTCTAATATGCCACCAAGTGGTGCCATAGGAGATGCAAATAATGATGGTTTTTTAGACGTTTTTCGCAGCGGTAATATTCACATTAATAACGCCAACGCTAATAATTGGATAAAAATCAATACCGTAGGTACAGAAAGCAATATTAATGGTATTGGTGCTAGAGTGGAAATACTAACACCATCAGGAAAACAAATTAGAGACGTAAGAAGCGGCGAAGGTTTTGAATTTATGAGTTCGTTAAATACTCATTTTGGTATTGGTACTGATACAACAATTAATAGCATTACAATTTACTGGCCGTCTGGAATTGTAGATTATATTGCTAACCCAGAAATAAATACAACACATACTATAGTAGAAGATTCTACTTTAAGTATTGAAGACGAAACTTTGTCTGATGTATCTATATATCCTAATCCTGTTAAAAATAAGCTTACAATTAAAACATCTGCAGATGTAATTGACAAAATAGCAACTGTTTTTGATATGAATGGGAAACGAGTTCTAAACATGAAACTTAAGTCAAACACCATAGATGTTTCAAATCTAACAAGTGGTATATACTTTTTAAGATTAGAATCTGAAGGAAAAACAATGAAACGAAAATTTATAAAAAACTAATTTAAGACTATAATTATTTTAAAACCGTTTGAGAAATCAAGCGGTTTTTTTATGCTAATTACTTTTTTGAAACCTATATCTTTGCAAAATGCTTCAAGTAAAAAACGTCACTTTTGGATATACAAAAACTAAGGTTTTAAATGCTATTGACTTTAATGTTGAAGCGGGAGAAAACATTGCCATAATAGGAGAAAGCGGCTCCGGAAAAAGCACACTATTAAAATTAATCTATGGTGAATATGATTTAAAACAAGGTCAGATTTACTGGAAAGATGAAGAAATTTTAGGACCAAAGCACAACCTTGTTATAGGTTACGATTTTATGAAATACGTAACTCAAGAATTTGACTTAATGCCATTTACAACTGTTGAAGAAAACATCAGTAAATACCTCTCTAGATTTTATCCTGAAGAAAAGCAAAAACGTACTGAAGAATTAATAAAAGTTGTAGAACTAGAAGCCTTTGCCAAAACCAAAGTAAAACTATTAAGTGGCGGTCAAAAACAACGGGTTGCCATTGCTAGAGCATTAGCAAAAGAACCTGAAATTTTATTGTTGGATGAACCCTTTAGTCATATTGATAATTTTCAAAAACAAGGCTTACGACGTAATGTTTTTAATTATTTGAAAGTAAAAAACATAACTTGTATTGTTGCGACTCACGACAGGAATGATGCGCTTGGCTTTGCAGACCAAATTATAGTCCTTAATAATGCTGAAATAATTGCTAAAGACACTCCTCAAAATTTATACAAGAATCCAAAATCACCATTAATTGCATCTTTTTTTGGAGAATTTAATGTTATAGAACCCTATGGGATTGTTTACGCTAGTCAAGTTAAAATTGTTCCAAAGTCTCAATTAAAAGCAATTGTAAAAATGGCCTATTTTAATGGTAATTCTTGGTTAATTGAAGCAAAATATAATACTATATCTATATTTATTGAGCATGATTTTGAACTTAAAAAAGAAAAAATCATCTACATAGAGATTTCAAAATAACAGCTTGGATTTGAAGTAAAATAAGACGAATTCACATTACAAAACACTCAAAATTCTAAACCCATTACCTCTAAAAACAATCTCATCATCAACACTTTTAGACAATAATAATTGTGCTATTGGAGTTGCTGCAGAAATAGCAAAATAAACCGTATTATCTACAATTATTTCACCAGCACTCACCGCAATAAAATAATTAGCCTGTGTTGTTATTACCACAGAGCCTAATGTTACCTTTTGGTGTTTAGTATCAATATTAATTTTTTGAAGAATGTGTTTTTGTTTTTCAATTTCGGCTAGTTGATGACCTGCTTTTTCGCGTTCTAATTGTAGCATTGCTCGTCCTGTTTCGTGCTTATCACCTGCACTACTTTTGGTTTCAGACTGAAGTGAATTTTGAATATCAGAAATGGTTTTATTTACGGTAATTAATCGTTCATCAATAAAGTTTAAGCAGCGATTGTATAAGGTTTCTTTAATAATCATTTTTGAGTCTTCAAGTTAAATTCACCATAGAATTGCATTTGCTTTACAATCCATTGCTTTCGTTTTTGTATATAATTGGTAGCAGGATTAGCACGGTATGTTCTTGGATTAGGCAATATTGAAGCTATTGCAGCAGCTTCATAAACACTTAAATTAGCTGCTGTTTTATTAAACCAATGTTGTGCGGCAGCATCAATACCATAAATATTTGGCCCCATTTCTATACTGTTTAAATATACTTCTAGGATACGCTCTTTACTCCATATGTTTTCGATTAAAAATGTAAAATAGGTCTCTAACCCTTTGCGTAACCAACTTCGCTCTGGCCATAAGAATACATTTTTAGCTGTTTGCTGACTAATAGTACTGCCTCCTCTAATCCGTTTTCCTTTTCTATTGTATTCATAAGCTTTTTCAATAGCTTCAATATCAAATCCATTATGGTCTAAAAACTTCTGGTCTTCACTACAAATTACGGCTAATTGTATGTGTTCTGACATATTTTCAATTGGCACCCAATTGTGTTCCCACATTTTAGATTCATTATCTTCAAAATAACGGATTGCCATTAAGGGTGTTCCCGGAATGGGTATATACTTATATAAAACCACTAAGCCAATGGATAAAATAATACTCCATAACAATAGTTTACCAAAAAAACGAAACAGTTTCTTCATGGTTTATTCTACTAAATCTGCTAATTCTCTACCTACTAAACTGCCAATAGCAACTCCCATTCCTCCTAAACGCACTCCACAAAATACATGGTTAGAAATTTGTTTTACAATTGCTTTTTTCTGTTTGCCAACTCCCATTATTCCGCTCCAACGATGGTCTATTTCAAAAGCAGTGTTTGGTAAAATAGTCGTTTTTAAAAGCTCTTCTAGTTTATTCTGAATGATTGGTGTCTCTCCAAACGCAGTAGTTTCTTCAGTTCTAAAATCGAGATGGCGTCCACCTCCTAATAGTATTCTATAGTCTATATTCCTGAAATAATAGTAACCTTCATCCAAATGAAACGTACCTTTAATATGTAAATTCTCTATAGGTTTTGTAATTAAAACTTGTGCTCTGGCTGGCTTAACTTCAGAAATCTTGAGTTGTTTTGCAAATCCGTTAGTGGCAATAAATAACTTTTGTGTTGAAAATTCAAAATGCTTCGTTTTGATTTTTACAGTACTTGTATCTTCCGAAAAAGCGTCAATCGCAGTGTTATTTAATATTTTCACACCTAAAGATTGTACTTTATTAAGTAAAGTATCCATCATTTTACCGGTATCTATTTGTCCTTCAAATGGATTAAAACTATAGTCTGATTTTATATTCTTGAAACCAAAATTGTTCGTTTTAAAAGAAAATACATCTGTGTTAAATATGGGATATAAAAGTTGGTTAATCTTATCCTTTGTATTTAAACATAAATTGTATAGTGTATCATCAGATTCTAAAAACAATTCATAACCTCCTAAATTTTGATAGTTTATAGTTTTATCCCCAAGCATTTCACGAAGTATCTTTAGACCATTTATTCGTTTTCTAATCAATTCTAAAACCTCAGCTTCAGAATGTTGCTTCAAGTCATCAATAATCTCACTGAGACTTCCAAAACAGGCAAAACCAGCATTTTTTGTACTTGCTCCTTGAGGTAAAATTCCTTTCTCAAGAATTACAATTTTAGCCTTAGGAAAACGCTTTTTTAATTGTAATGCGCAATTTAGTCCCACAATACCACTTCCAATAATGGTGTAGTCTACGTTAGATAACCACGTTTGTATTTCCCAATAGGATAGATTCATAGCATAAAAAAAGCTCCTAAAGTTAGGAGCTTTTTTAAATATAATTTAATATTTATTCAACTATAATTTTCTTAGTGACTTTTTGAGAACCATCAGCTATAGTTAATAAATAAACACCCGATTGTGCATTATTAAGCTGAATAACTTCTTCAAATCTGTTTACACTACTATATATATTAGTGTAAATAGCTCTACCTCTTATGTCATAAACTTCTACCGTAATAGCTTCTCCAGATTTTGGATTAAAACCAATATTGAACGTGCCATTATTTGGGTTTGGATATATGCTTAAGTTGTCTAATTCACTGTCTTTAACACTTAAAGATTCAGAACAGAATTCTAATGACCAGCTTTTTAATATCCCTGTATCTCCAGCAAAGAAATCTGCTATAAGAATTGTCCAATCTCCCTGAGAACTTAAACCTTCAAATGTAGATAATGGCTCAAGTGGGCTATAAGTATTCCCATCTCCAGTAAAATCACAATCTATTGCAGGTGCACCATCTTCAAATTCTATAACTATATCATCACTACTTGCACAGTTTCCAGACCAAACATTAACTAATGTAGTTCCTCCATTAGGATGGATTAATCTTACTAATAAATCCCCAACAAAAGTATGTTCTATATCTACATTAAATTTAAGAGACTCAATAGTAAAATTATCAGGAACGTTAATCGTTCTTACCAATGGGTCTCCATTAGAAGGTGTTCCTTCACCTAAACCATCGTCTATTGCAACGTTGACATTCTCATCACTATAAGTAGTACAATCTATACTAGCACCAATTAGGATATTATTACTATTGACATTAAAAAATATACCATTTGCTGCTTCAACCATAATTCTACAAGTACTAGAGGACACATTAGGCACTACAATATCATGTGAGCCATCGTTAGCTACATTAGAAGCTAAAACCGTATCAAAGTTTTCGCCGTCTGTAGATAATAATATATTAACATTAGCTTCATTTACTCCATTTCCAGTTGTTCCTGCAACATCCCAAGTAACGGTTTGTGTTGTACCTACATCCCAAGTTTGTCCAGGTACGTTTTGAGAAGTTACTATAAATGGTCCGGCCGCAGTAGTAACAGTCGCTGTCATCTGATCAGAATCTGTTTGCCCACCAACAGCATCGTTATCTCTAACAGTTAATTTGAAATTTATATTTCTGTTAACCATTGCTAATTTTTCCCATGTCGTTGATGTACCACCATTGTTTATTACATCTGAAAGTCTTGGTACATATCTAACAGGGTTTGAAGTGCCTTCAAAAGATCTTACTAATGGGCCAGATATTGTAGTTTCTGTTGGTAATCCTGCTGACCCTAAATCGTATTGTTCCCAAGTGTATGTTAATGTTGCTGTTCCATCTATATCTGTAGAATTACTACCATCTAATTTATAAGGTGTTCCTTGAGGAATGGTATAATTTGCTCCTGCGTCTGCTACTGGTTCTGTATTACCTGTAACAATTCTGTTTCCAGGACAAGAACCTGTACCTGTAACATGTGACCAAATACGATTTAAACTATTTTGATGAAAATAAGCATCACTATTTCCCTGTACGTTATCTGAACCACAAATACCTGCATAAGCCATTATAGTAGTTCCACTTCCTGGCTCGTATGCGTTTGAAGCTGATCTGTTTGGACCAGAACAATTACCAACCGTTCCATTAAATGTGTGTGGTGCACCAAATTGATGACCTAATTCATGTGCTACAAAATCTATATCATAAGCATCTCCTGTTGGTTGAGGCGAACCTGTAATACCACTAGCTTTAGTATTAGCATTACAAGTAGAACCTAAAAGAGCTAGACCTCCACCTCCTGTGCTAAATGTATGCCCCACATCATAATTAAAAGGTAAAATAGTCGTATTAATTACACTTTGACTTTGATCTATTAAGATATTTGCATTAGTATTATTAAAAGGATCGGTTGCTGCATTTGTAAAAATTAGGCTATCATTATTTGCAACCAAGGTCATTGTAATTGATAGATCTCTCTCATAAATACCATTAACTCTATTAATTGTAACAACTATTGCTGCCATTGCGCCAGCAACAGTTCCTCCATGGTAAGACGCATACTCACCTGTACAAGCTACTGCAAGACGATAGTTTCTTAGCGTTCCATCGTCTGCATCTCTTGCCGCAGCTACATCTTCATACGATCTTTCTAATAATTCTGAATCATCAATTACAGCACATTCAAAATCAAAATTTCTTGCTTCTAAATCTTTCTTAGCATAAACGGTATAGATGTTACCTTCAACTGAAAATGGATCTATAAATTGAGTGCCATTAGATGTTCCTAAAAACATCGCGTGCAAACCTTTTGGTGTGATACTAAATCTGATTATTTCTGTTGGGTTATCAATACCTTGACCAGCATAGGTTCTCATATTAGGAAACTTAGCCTGAAGCTCTGGTTCCATTAACGACGCTTCAAATACTTTATACCTATTTAACTTGCCCTCTGAATTAGGAAAAGATATAACAGTGTTACCCGTATTTTCTCTGGTTCCAACGTTTTGTAAGGCATTTTTTAAGCCTTCAATATTGAGTTGAAAAAATTTCTCTGTTTTAAGTTCTATTTTTCTTAAAATTTGTTCTGTTTGTTTAGCCTTTACAGCATTAACATTTGTCCACAATTCATCTGAATTTTGTGACGTAGCAGATAATGAGATAAATGCCATTACAATTGTCGCAATTTTTATTACGTAATTCTTATTCATAGTTAGTTTTTTTATAATCCTTAAAGTTAAGGTATTTTTTTATAATTTTAAAAAAGTGTAATAATCTATTTCTATATTACATTTATTTAGATCCTAACGACAATCTTATATAAAAAAAAACCAAGCATATTAGCTTGGTTTTTTTTTATTCTTCAATCTCTTTTTGAATTACAAAGTCTTCCATAAATTTAGTAGTATAGTTACCTGCTAAATAATCTGGATGATCCATTAATTGCCTATGGAAAGGTATTGTTGTTTTAATTCCTTCAATAACAAATTCATCTAGAGCACGCTTCATTTTATTAATAGCTTCTTCTCTTGTTTGAGCTGTAGTAATAAGCTTTGCTATCATAGAATCGTAATTAGGCGGAATGCTATAACCAGCATAAACATGCGTATCTAATCGTACACCGTGTCCACCTGGTGCATGAAGTGTAGTGATTTTTCCTGGTGAAGGTCTAAAATCATTAAATGGGTCTTCAGCATTAATTCTACACTCAATAGAATGTAAATTTGGTGTATAATTTTTACCAGAAATTGGCACACCTGCGGCCACTAAAATTTGTTCACGAATTAAATCGAAATCAATAACCTGTTCTGTAATAGGATGTTCTACTTGGATACGTGTATTCATTTCCATAAAGTAGAAGTTTCTATGTTTATCTACCAAGAATTCTACAGTACCAGCACCTTCATACTTAATGAACTCAGCCGCTTTTACTGCAGCTTTACCCATTTTGGCTCTCAATTTATCTGTCATAAACGGAGAAGGCACTTCTTCTGTTAGTTTTTGATGACGTCTTTGTATAGAGCAATCACGTTCTGAAAGGTGACAAGCTTTTCCGCGAGAATCACCAACAATTTGTATTTCGATATGACGAGGCTCTTCAATAAGCTTCTCCATATACATATCATCGTTTCCAAAAGCAGCTTTAGATTCTGCACGTGCAGATTCCCAAGCATTTTGAAGGTCTTCAGGTTTCCAAACGGCACGCATCCCTTTTCCACCACCACCAGCAGAAGCTTTAAGCATTACTGGGTAACCTGTTTCTTTAGCTACTTTTTTACAATCTTCAAACGTTTCAATTACTCCTTCACTTCCTGGTACGCATGGAACTCCTGCTGCTTTCATGGTCGCTTTAGCATTTGCCTTATCTCCCATTCTATCAATCATCTCTTCAGAAGCACCAATAAATTTGATACCATGTTCTTCACAAATTTTTGAGAATTTTGCATTTTCAGATAAGAATCCATAACCTGGATGTATCGCATCTGCATTTGTTATCTCAGCAGCAGCAATAATATTAGCGACCTTAAGATAAGATTCACTACTTGCTGGTGGGCCAATACAAACAGCTTCATCTGCAAACTTAACATGAAGACTTTCTGCATCTGCTGTAGAGTATACCGCTACGGTTTTAATGCCCATTTCTTTACAGGTTCTAATAACTCTAAGCGCTATTTCTCCCCTGTTGGCAATTAATATTTTTTTAAACATAACTTTTTAAGTATTTAAAATTTCAAATTCCAAATTCCAACGTATTGGGATTTATGTTTTGGAATTTTAAATTTGGTTATGATGGATCAACTAAAAATAGTGGCTGATCAAACTCTACTGGTGAAGCATCATCCACCAATACTTTTACAATTTTACCAGAAATTTCTGATTCAATCTCGTTAAATAGCTTCATTGCTTCAATAACACAAAGCACATCGCCTTCTTTAATATCTGTACCAACCTCAACAAAAACTGGTTTGTCTGGAGAAGGCTTTCTATAAAAAGTACCAATTATTGGTGATTTTATAGTAATGTATTTTGAATCTTCCGTTGCTGCTGGTGCCGCAGGACTTTCTACTGCTGGCGCTACTGCTTGATGTGCTGGCATATGCTGTTGCATTACAGGAGCTGCTTGCATTGGCACTTGCTGTACTATTGTCGTCTCACTTTCTGAACCCGTTCTAATGGTAATTTTAACGTCATTCATTTCTAACTTAACCTCACTTGCGCCAGATTTAGCTACAAATTTTATTAAGTTCTGAATTTCTTTTAAATCCATAATGTTTAGATATTTGTTAGTTAGTTTTTTATTTAGGAATTATAAGCCCATTTAAGATAAATTGAGCCCCAAGTAAATCCACCACCAAAAGCGGCAAATATTATTTTATCACCTTTTTTAAGTTGTGATTCGTAATCATGTAATAATAAAGGTAAAGTTGCAGATGTTGTATTACCATACTTTTGTATGTTCATCATTACTTTATCTTCTTCTAAATTAATTCTATTTGCAGTTGCATCAATAATACGCTTGTTTGCTTGGTGTGCTGCTAACCATGCAATATCATTGTTAACAAGATCATTTCTGCTCATTATCTTCTCTGCGACATCTGCCATATTAAAAACGGCATTTTTAAATACTGTTTTTCCATCTTGAAACACATAATGTTTTCCTTCGTCAAATGTATCTTTTGTGATTGGATACGATGAACCACCATAAGTAGCTTGAAGAAATTCTCTACCTTCTCCATTACTTCTTAATAATTCATCTTGCAATCCTAAACCTTCTTCATTAGGTTCAAAAAGTACAGCTCCTGCTCCATCACCAAAGATGATACATGTTGCTCTATCTTTATAATTAATGAATGATGAATTTTTATCTGCTCCAATTAATAGAATCTTTTTATAACGGCCAGACTCTATATAAGCAGATGCTGTTGACATTCCAAAAAGAAAACTAGAACACGCAGCTTCCAAATCGTATGAAAATGCATTTATAGCTCCAATCTCTGTTGCTGTATAGGCAGCTGTTGAAGCAGCTTTCATATCTGGGGAAGCAGTACAAACAATAACTAAATCAATTTCTTTTGGATCTAATCCTGTTTTTTGAATTAATTCTTCTGCCGCTTTTATCGCTAAAAACGATGTTCCTTTTCCTTCTTCTTTAAGAATTCTACGTTCTTTAATACCTGTTCTTGAAGTGATCCACTCATCATTGGTATCAACCATAGTTTCGAGGATTTTGTTTGTTAAAACATAATCAGGAACATAGCCTCCTACAGCTGTAATTGCTGCTGTGATTTTACTCATTATTAAGATTTAGATAATTAAAAGTATGCAAAATTGGTAAAAACTGAGGTGTTTTATTCAATTTTCATCATTTTTTGGCAAATATTAACGCAAAGTAAGTGGTTTTTGCGCTATTGAAAAAATAATAACAAAAAAAACGCTCACAATGGAGCGTTTTCTTGTATGCATGCATAATACTTATGCTACATTTTCTTCTTCTACAGAGTTGTCAATTAGTATTTGACCTCTGTAATATAATTTACCTTCGTGCCAATGTGCTCTATGGTATAAGTGTGGCTCACCAGTTGTTGGGCAAGTTGCTATTTGAGGTACAGAAGCTTTATAATGTGTTCTTCTTTTATCTCTTCTTGTTTTCGATATTTTACGCTTTGGATGTGCCATTTTAAATGTTATTTATCCGTTAATAGTTTTTTTAAATTATTCCAACGAGGATCAATATCCTCTGATGATTTTGTTTTATGATCCTCACTAGGACTTAATTCTTCTAATTTTGAAAGTATATCTGACTCTAATGAACCGTCTTCAATACCTGGATGAACTCTTTTAATAGGAACGGCTAAAATAATAAGCTCATATATATATTGTGCTACATTAATTTCATATTCTCCATGTGGTACAATTAAGATATCATCATTATCGTCATTATACTCGTTTCCAAACTTAACTACCAATTTAAAATTGTCGTTAATAGATTGGTTATAAGGTTCATTTGAAATATCACAATTCACATTTACTGAACCTTCTGCCGAAAAATTCAACTCTAAAAGTGTTGATTTTTTTTCGAATTCTAGATCAATTTTAACGTCAATTGCATTAAATTCATCATATTCAAAATGCTGAAAGAACGTATTATCAATTTGAAAATCAAAATGGTGCATTCCTTCTTTTAATCCTACAAAAGGGATAGTATAAGATTTTAATGCCTTCATTATCACATTCAATTTGAGCGTGCAAATATATAAATTTTTCCTTACTTAAAGCCTAGATATCAACAAATTTTGTTTATAACTATCGAGATCCTTTTTTTAAGGGGTTTTTACTGTAGTAATTATAGCTCTCTCTCTGTCTAAATATTTCGATTGCCGCATAGATTGCTTGCTTCATTGAGCTTTCATCTGCAATCCCTTTTCCTGCGATTTCATATGCTGTACCATGATCTGGAGAAGTTCTTACTTTATCTAAACCAGCTGTGTAATTTACTCCTTTTCCAAAAGCAATAGTTTTAAAAGGAATTAAACCTTGATCATGATAAGAAGCAATTATGGCATCAAAATTTTTATAGGTATTAGAACCAAAAAAGCTATCTGCTGAATAAGGACCATAAACCAACGTACCATCTGCCTTAATTTTTTCTAAGGTAGGTTTTAATATCGTGTCGTCCTCATTACCAATTACTCCATTATCTCCTGCATGTGGATTTATGGCTAAAACTGCAATTTTTGGTTTTCTTATGCCAAAATCTTGTATTAACGATTTTGTTACCGTTCTTATTTTTTCTTTAACAAGATCTTCTGTAATCGCATTACTAGCATCTTTAAGCGGAACATGATCTGTTAGAAGACCAACTCGCAATTCATCTGAGACCATAAACATTAAACTTTTTCCGTTTAAGGCTTTTGCCAGATAATCTGTATGGCCTGGGAAATTAAATTTTTCAGATTGAATGTTGTGTTTATTAATTGGGGCTGTTACCAATACATCAATAGCACCTTCTTTTAAAGCTTCAGTCGCTGCTTCAAGAGATTTTATAGCATATTCTCCAATTTTTTTATCTTCAGTTCCAAATTGAATTTTTACAGGTTCGCTCCAAACCTCAACCACATTAACTTTTCCATGAGCTACTTTCTCAACTGAATCAATATTGAAAAAATTAATTTTACTACTAAAATGATTTTTAAAAAATTGCATGGTTTTAGCCGAAGCAAAAATAACAGGTGTATTCAATTCTAACGACCTTGGATCCTCATAGGTTTTAATGATAATTTCTGCACCAATACCATTGAGGTCACCAATAGAAATCCCTACAATTATCTTTTCGTCTTTTTTCATTTTTTGTCTTTAACTTTGTAACTGCAAATTTAACTAAATAAAGTACAAATTATGTTTACAGGTATTATAGAAGATTTAGGTACAATTGAAAAATTAGATAGGGATGGCGGAAATCTTCATATTACGATGCATACCTCTATAACAAATGAATTAAAAATAGATCAAAGCGTTGCTCACAATGGTGTCTGTTTAACCGTTGTTAGTATTGAAGGAAACACATATACTGTTACTGCTATCCAAGAGACTCTTGATAAAACCAACATAGGCTCTCTAAAAGAAAACGAATTAGTAAATATTGAACGTGCGATGAAGTTTGGAGACCGACTAGATGGCCATATTGTTCAAGGGCATGTCGATCAAACAGCGAATTGTATTGATATTATTGCCGAAGGTGGTAGTTGGGTTTTTACTTTTGAATATGACAAAAACCTTAATAATATGACAATTGAAAAAGGTTCTATTACTGTAAACGGAGTTAGTTTAACCGTTGTAAACTCAAAGTTAAATCAGTTTTCGGTAGCAATAATACCGTATACATATAACCATACCACTTTTAAAAATTTAAAAATTGGAGATACAGTAAATTTAGAATTTGATGTAATTGGAAAGTACGTTAAGAGACTAAATGAGCTCAGACATTAAGCCATTTGCTTGGCAGATAATTTGTAAGCTTTATAAATACCATAGATTAGAGCAACAACAAATAATGCAATAATTCCGCCATCTATTGGAAGACCAGGTGGTGGTGGCGGTAATGGCGGAGGAGGTGTATTACTCTGCGCCATAGAAACGAAACCTACTAAAAAAACTGATATTGAGGCTAATATATACTTGTTCTGCATTCTGCTAAATAAGGTGTAAAAGTATAAAAAAAACTGAGCTAACAAAATTTATTCGATTAAAAAACATCCTTAAACGGTAAATTTATCCGACGAAATGCTAAAAACGAACTTTAATTAGGGAAGTTAGCTACATTTTTAACCCATTTCAGCGACAAATATAATACATATTTTTAATAATTATTAACAGCATCGAATCTAATCCTAGATTTAACCTAAAATTCACAAACAATCGTAATAAATTCCGAATAACTATCTAAAAATAAACACGTAAAACCGCATTAGTCGTAATTCCTAATGAATATCTGGAAAACCTTATCGCATTATCATCTGCATCAATTCTGTAATAGTTGTTGATTGGGTTTTTAACATCAGAGATGTTCCAAGCAGACATACCAACTTCAGAGCGGAATACTTTATTTATCTTAAATTTATAAAGCGCTGAAGCATCAATTCTTAAATAATCTTGCAACCTTTCGTTATTAGCCCTATCAAAATTAATAGCATTACCTGTAACTTCATTTTCTACTAATGGTATCGATGTTGGTTTCCCTAACCTATAATTTAATCCAGCAGAAATGCTCCACGACTCATCACTATAGGTTGTTCCCAATGTAAAAGCATGCGTAATATCAAAATTGCTAGAAAACTCAATTTCTTCAAGCGTTTTAAAGGTATAATCGTTTTTTATATATGAATAACTCAACCACGTATTTAGATGATTGAAATTTTTTCGGACTAAAAATTCGGCTCCTAAAACAGCGTAGCTTCCTTTTTCTTTTTCAAATTCATACTTGGTGGTAAATCCTTGGCTTTGTGTGGTGATACCATCCACTTTTTTGTAATACACTTTGGCATCTATTAACCAACCTTTATTTTTATAAAGCAATCCTAATGAGGCTTGTTTACTTTTAATTATTGGGATACTATCATTATCTGTGAGTTGCCATCGACGTTTTTCTACTCCTAAAAAATCATTTTGGAAATTGATAATTTGCGAGGTGTTTTGATGTTTAAACTCACCTAATGCTTCTAATTCAACATGATTTCCTAAAGCTTTTCGAATACTTAAACGCGGTTCTACAATCAATTCATAAAACTTTTCTAGATAATTCGCCCTTACTCCTAGTTTAACGCTAAGATCTTTCGTTTCATTTTTAAACTGTGTCTGAGCAAAAACCGCTTGTTCTCGTAAAACTTCAGAATCACGTCGTACAAATCTTGGCACATCGATATCATTTAGGTTTGTAATTTCCGATTCAATAAAATTATAGCCCAAATTGAATTGCCATAGATTTTGGGTATAAAACCCTTCTAATTTTGCTGAAGTTTCAGACACTATATTTTCTTGTAAAAAACGTTGTTCTGCCATAACGTTAGCATTTACAGCTTGTAATGTATAATCTGTATTATAAACATTGAGCACAGTACTTAATTTATCATTCCATTGTCGTCTATAATTTAAGCCTACCGAAATACTATTTTGAGAAATGCTACTTTCTCGAGTTTCTTCTACTCCATTAAAAAGGGCCGATTCATCAAAGGTTAAATCGTTATGAACTAGCATAAAATTTAATCGTAAAAAATCCTTATCCGATGGCTTATAAAGCCACCTTAAAGACGCATCATAATAATCGAAGGCTTGATTTGAGTTACTAACATTAGAGGTGTTTTCTGCGACCTCTGTATCTTGTGTCACACGTTCAAAATACGTTTTATAAGTTGGTGTTCTTACCAATTCATCAATAGATTTACGTCCTGCAATTTGAACTGAAGATTTTTTACCAATTGGTGCATTTAAAAATAAATCGGCATTAAGAAGATTAATTCCTAAGGAACCTTTAAAATTGGATTCGATAGTTTTACTAGAATGCATGTCAATAGTTCCTGAAACACCATCGGTATAAGATGCATCTGTACCGTTATTAATTACGGTTGCCGTTTGTGTGATTTGTGGATTGAAACTTGAAATAAGTCCGAAAAAATGACTGGATTGATACATTTTTATGCCATCCCAAAGCATTAAATTTTGGTCGTGAGATCCTCCTCTTATATTAATATTAGAAACCGTTTCATCTACACTTAGTACACCAGGCAATGCCTGAACCGTATGTAACACATCAGACTCTATAAGTCCTGGTAATAAGGTAAACTTGCTATAATCAATAGCTATACTTCCGTCTTGTTGTTTCTCTATACCTTTAACAATATAGCCGTTGAGCACTACAGAACTAAACACCTCAGCTTCTTCAATTAAAGTAATAGCCTCACAACTATTTAATTTAAAAAATTGGGCTTGGCGCTCTATGGTTTTAAAACCTATAAATCGGATGGTAAGAAGCGTCGTTAATGATGGGACTTTAATTTCAAAATAGCCATCATCATTAGTTACTGTATAATTGTGTTTAGTATTGATAGTTGCTCCATAAAGCGGATTTTCTAGGTTGTCTCGCAAATAACCACAAATTGTAATAGGTTTAGTGATACTAAAGACCACGTCGCTAATTTTGGTGAAAATTAAATTGGTCTGTTGTTCTAAGGTTTCAATTTTTGTATTTAGACTTAGATTGTCAGCTAAAGGAATGACATAGATCTCTTTTAGAAGGTCACTTTTATAATTGAAATTAACATTATGACTTTTAGAAATCTCATTAAGCACTTGTATGATAGACATTTTTCCATCATTAGCTTGTGCTTTTACTGAAAAGCAAATTAATACACTTATTAAAAAAGTTATATACTTAATCTTTAGCATTGTGTATGACGACCTCTTTATTATTTATAATTTCATAGGTCAAACCAAGCGGCTGTGTAATTGCTTTTAAAGCATTATTAAGGTTATCGTGCTCAAATGCGCCTGTAAATCTCAACGTATTTGCAGTAATGGAATCGGTAATTGTGATATTATATTGACTTTCGAGCTCTAAAAGCACTGCTTGTACAGACGCATCTTTAAATACACTCATATTTTTAAGCCAATACGGTTCTGCTATAGCAATGTTAGATTTTTTAGCAGTTCCTGATTTTAAAATAAACTCTGAACCGGCTGGTACTTTTATAACCGCATCGTTATAACTGACTTGCACCAAACCTTCATAACAGGTTACTTTAAAAATGCTATCCTTTGTAAACACATTAAACTCGGTTCCTAAAACGGTTACTTTTCCAAATTCAGTATTGACATCGAATTGCTTTCCTTTTTCGACATCAAAAAAAGCTTCTCCTTTTAAATTTAAGGTTCTTTCGTTTTCCCAATTTGAAGAGCTATAGGTAAGCTGAGACAACTCATTAAGTTCTACTCTAGAATTATCAGGAAGTGTAATGGTTTCTTTTTGTGCTAAATCGGTTGCAATTGTATTGGTATTATCTCTATTTAAAAACAAAAATAAGGTTAAACCAATAACAAAAACAGCTGCAAATCGTGATGCTATATTCATCCAATTAATTGACGAAGTCTTTTTATTTTGCAACTGGCTTTCTAAAGCTTCAAACGCAGGCACTTTTGCATGATGATGACCACTAAAGCGCAGTGCTTCTTCTGCTATTTCATTATACAGCTTCGCATCATCTAAAGCATTAAAAGCTTCCGCCTCTGCTTCAGATAAGTTGTTGTCCAACCATTTTTTTAGTAAATATTCTTTGTCCATAACTTGATGCTATACTTTTAAAACAACTCAACTTTCAATTGTCCCAAAATTATTTTCAATTCAGTTCTTCCAATTGATCTTTCAACTTATTTAAGGCGGCGTAAATTCTGTGTTCAGCTACTTTTTTGGTAATATTTAATAGCTCTGCAATTTCTTTGTGGGTTTTTCCATCGACTTTACTTAAAAGAAAAGCCACACGTTCTTCTTCTTTTAATGTTGACAAGGCTGTTTCGTAACGCTTTAAAAATTCCTTTTTACGCAGCATGAATTCCGGCGTCTCATTAGTGTAATCCTTAGGCTTTACTTCTTGATGCTTAAAAACAACCTTTTGGTGTTTCACCTCGTTAAGCATCATATTATTTGCAACCGTATATAAATAAGATTTTGCAGCTTCAGGTGCCACTTTAGCACAATTTTCCCATAATTTAATAAAGGCATCTTGCACTTTATCTGAAGGGTTTAATAAATCACCATATTTGTAATATAAAATCGTACTCATGCTTTGCGCATACTTTTCGTAAAGTTTAGAAAAGCGCAATTTATCACAGATATCTTTGTGGAGCGACTTAGGCAATTAAAAGTGGGGTTTGAAATTTGAACACCAAAAGTATGCTTTTTTTTAAAGACCGTACAAAAGATAATGTTACTAAAACATCAAATTTATATTTTAAAAATTGCCATAAAAATCAATAAAATAATTGAGGCTATTTTAACATGTAATTGTTTTAAAACTATAAGCCCAGTTTAAAACTACACAACATATAAATCCATCTAATGAAAATAAAAAAAAACAATGATTCACACCTATAAACAACTCAAATTGCAATTAAATAAATAAAAAAATAATACATTTCTTGGGACATTTAATTAGTGAGTTGTTCTAAGTATAAAGACGGTAATTAAAACGCCTTATTAATTGAAAAACTAAAAAAACATATTAATTATGAAAACTATCAAACCTTATCTTTTTGCCTTATTAGGTTTATTCTTAACCATGACATCCTGTAGAACTGAGGATGATTTAAGTATTGACCCTCCGGCAGAATCTACCTTACAAGCTAATTCTACTTTGACAAATCAAATTCAAAGAGTTGCTATGAACGATGGTTCTGTTGATAATATAGTTTACAATGCCAATTGTTTTACCATTCAACTACCTATAACCGTAACTATTAACGGAACAGAATTAACCATTACCAACATTAATGATTATGATAATCTTGAAGATATTTTAGATGAATTTGACGACGATGACGACAATGTTGTTATCGATTTCCCTATCACTATTATTTTTGCAGATTACTCCGAAGTCCAAATTAACAGCTTAGATCAGCTAGAAGATTATGCTGATGATTGTAATGATGAAAATGAATTTGATGATGATATTGAATGTTTAGATTTTGTATATCCAATTACAGCTTCTATTTTTAATACCAACAACGAAGTTATTGAAACACTCACATTTACTAACGATTATGATCTTTATGAATTTATAGACGACATAGATGAAGATGATTTAATTGGTTTTGAATTTCCTATAAGTATTGTAGTTGCTAATGGTAACGCAATTGTAATTAATAATTTTAATGAGCTTGATGATGCTATTGATGATTTTGGTGATGATTGTGATGAAGACGATGATTACGACTATGATGATGACGATTGTACAAACTGTACACCAAGCCAATTAGAATCTATTTTAACAGGTTGTTCAGATTGGTATATAGACGAATTAGAACGCAACGACAATGATTTAGAAGACAACTATACCGATTATCTTTTTAATTTCTTTGCAGATAATACAGTTACAGTGGCTTGGACTGGAAACACTGCCAATGGAACATGGACAACTAGCGAAACAGGAAACAATATCACAGTAACTTTTGATATTCCAGGATTTGACGATATCAATGATACGTGGGTTTTACATGAAATCGACAACGATGATGATGATGATGATGATGATAACGAAACTGAAGTAAGCTTTGAAATAGGAGAAGACGACGAACTAGAATTTAAAAACAACAATTGTAACTAAATAGTTGGTCAAATTAGTGGCCTATACTTAAGATCCTTATTTTACTTTATTAATAGCAGAACCAGCCATGAAGCAATTCATGGTTGGTTTTTTTTATATTGTAGACTTAATTTTTTTTAACCTCTGCGTTTATTGCCTCATAAACCAATTTAACCTCAGCTTCTCCATACTTTCGTTCTAAACGCCTTATGGTAAAATGTGCCGTTGCCATCCTTTGAAAATGATCTACAAATACATAATTTAAACCACCTCCACCAATTGCTCCTACAATAGGTACCGCTTGTGCTAAAAATTTCTCACTAATAAGAAGACTTAATCTCGTGGCAATTTTAGACAGAAAATTACCTATAGCATTAGACCCCAAAGCACTTGCTCCTTTAACTAAACTGTCTAAACTTATTTTTATACCAGCTGCCGATATGTTATTTAAAGCTGAGTTTAATGCCATACGCGTCGTGTAGTAACTGGCCTCCATACCGTCATCGTCAAGAGAATCTCCACCAAGTGCAAAAACTTGCAGACATGCCATTTGCCCTTCTAAAGTATAAATATCTTCACCTTCACTACGCGCAATATCCATAATAGTACGCATTAAAAACTTCGTCGTAAGCGTTACTTCTGAAGCAAAAATAGCAGTACCAAAACCTGTAGAAGACCCGAAAAAGCCACTTAATGCACCTGTACCTGTTACAATACTTTTATAGGTGTTTTTTGAAGGCTTTTTAAATGTTTTGTTCTTTTGAATGGTTAATAAATTCGCTTTTATAATTTTTAATAATACAGATTCGGTAATCTTCTGCACTTTAACTAACACTTTTTCTGGCACATAATTAATTCCTGTTTCTACAGTATTACCTATTTTATTGACATTGCGTATGGCCCAACCTAAATTTTGCATGCTCATTTTCGCATGTTTTAAAGCTTGTTTATCTTCTGCTGATATCGTGTTTGTTGTTAGATTCAAGATTTGAGATTTTATTACTATTGGTCGATAAAACTTAGCAATTGTTACAAAGTCAATAGAATAGCGATACAATTCTTAAAAACATGTTTTCCCTAGTTTTATACTAAAATGACAAAAATCATTATACATTTATAATCATCATTGTACATTTGTAATATGAATATAGGCTTAGTACTTTCTGGTGGAGGTGCTCGCGGAGCAGCACATATAGGTGTCATTAAGGCATTAGAAGAACATGGTATCTTTCCTACACATATATCTGGAGTGAGTGCAGGAGCTATTGTAGGCGCTTTGTATGCAGCAGGTGTTTCTTGGTCCGAAATACTTACTTTCTTTAAGACTATACCTCTTTTTCATACTAAAAGATTTGCCCGTAATAAACCTGGATTTTTAAATTCTGAAAATTTTTATGATGATCTTAAAACTTATTTTCCAAAAGATAATTTTGAAGATTTAAAGAAACCTTTATTCATTCCCGCAGCAAATATCGTTGATGGGACTTCAAAGATTTTTAGCAAAGGACAACTTATAAAACCAATTATAGCTTCAGCTTCTTTTCCTGGTGTTTTTACACCTACCGAAATTAATGGAAAATACTATGTTGATGGCGGCACATTAAATAATTTCCCTGTTGAACCTCTTAAAAAAGAATGCGATATAATTATAGGTGTGTATGTTAATCCTCTAAAAGCAGTGACTATAAAAGATTTAAAACATTCTTTCTCTGTTGTAGAACGCGCTTATAAGATTAAAGTAGCCGCAGAATCCATGAATAAGTTTCCAGATTGTGATTTGGTCATCTGTCCACAAGAACTGGTGAGTTTTGGCACTTTTGGAATGAGTAATGTAGATGCTATTTTTAATTTAGGATACACATCTACACTAGCTGCTCTTAAAGAAAATAAAATGTTATTTATGTCTAAATAATTTCAACTAGAGCATACACCTTACATAAGGAATAACAGAATTAAACATTTTAAAGCCCTAATAAAATTATTGAAAGAGACTAATACCACTTCAATCTTACTTTTTATTAGGGTTCTAAAAATTAAGTCTTATTTCTAATTCAAATTATTTTAAAAAATCAGCTTCTTTATACGTTGGATTTGGGTATTTATAAAACCCTTCACCTGTTGCAACTCCTAATTTGTTTTTATCTATATAGTTTTCTTTTAAAAAGGCCACAGTTTTTAGTTTTAAGTCATCTTTAGTTTTCTCTGCCTCTATTTTATCAATATTATATGCTGTAGTAATGCCTACAATATCGAGAATACCAAAAGGACCAACAGGTGCTCCTGTTGCTTTCATCCATGTTTTATCTATGGTTTCTGGGTCTGAAACCTCACTAACTAATAAACTAGTGGCAGCGCTTAGCAAGGGTACCAATAATGAATTTAATATATATCCAGGCTGCTCTTTATATAAGGGCAATGCCAACATACCAATCGCTTTTGCAAAATCAACAACATCATTAAAAACTTTAGGGTCAGTTGCACTGTGCCCCATAATTTCGGCCGTATTATGAACCCAAATTGAATTCGCAAAATGTAAGGCTAAGAATTTTGAAGGTCGTCCAGTGGCTTCTGCAAAGTGACTCGGCAATAGCGTTGAAGAGTTCGTAGCAAAAACCGTTTTTTCAGGAGCAACTTTTGCTAGCATGTTGTAAAATTCAATTTTAATTTTTGGATTTTCTGGCACAGCCTCAATTAGTAAATCAGCATCTTTAACAGCTTCGGTTAAATTTGACGTATAACTTAAGTTTTCAAATGTTTTATCTAATTGTTTTTGGGTTGCATTTAGGTCTTTTTTAAATGCATCACTCATGATGCTAAATTTTGCCTTTGCTTTTTCCAAGACTGCATCATTAATATCATAAACGGTGACTTGAAATCCGTGAAATGCGGTTTGAAATGCTATTTGATACCCTAGCACGCCGCTACCTGCTATAGTTACATTTTTAAAGGTCATTTTGTTATAAATTTTAGAGTATTTTACTTCCGTGAGATTGAAACCTTGCGCCTATTCTATTAGGTAATTGTTTCAAATCATATACATAAGTAACACAAAAATACACCTCTCTACAATGATAAGTTATGACTTAAGTCAGTTCTATAAAAAAAGAGCTTGTCAATTTCTAGCTCCTGTTATCTATGAGAAAATTGGTAATAAAATATTGCAATTATTACTGAGTTTTAAACACCTCACTCCGTATTACACTATACTATTTATTTAAAATTTTCGCTTTGTTGTATTCGTAATTCATCCGAGCGATATTTAAAACCGAAATATCTTCAGGACATTCCACTTGGCATGCTTCGGTATTAGTACAATGCCCAAATCCTTCTTCTTCCATCTGCTTTACCATATTAATAACCCTTTTACTCGTTTCTGTTTGTCCTTGTGGCAACAATTCTAATTGTGTAATCTTAGCACTCGTAAACAATGCTGCACTCGCATTTTTACAACTAGCTACACAAGCGCCGCAACCAATACATGCCGCAGCATCAAATGCTGCTTCTGCCACGTCATGAGCAATAGGAATACTGTTTGCTTCTGGTGCTTGACCTGTATCTACAGACACATAGCCACCCGAAGTAATAATATGGTCTAAGGAAGAACGGTTCACTTTTAAATCTCTAACAACAGGAAATGCAGCGGCTTTAAAAGGTTCTATATAAATGGTGTCTCCATCTTTAAACGAGCGCATGTGAAGCTGACAAGTTGTGGTGTTTTTTAAAGGACCATGCGCAACACCATTAATCATCATGCCACATTGCCCACAAATACCTTCACGACAATCGTGATCAAACTCTACTGGATATTCTCCTTTTTTGACCAATTTTAAATTCAAAGTATCTAACATTTCTAAAAAAGATAATTCTTTATGTACATCATCTAATGTATAGTCTTTAAATTCCCCTTTACTTTGGCTATCCTTTTGCCGCCATATTTTTAAGTGTATTTTCATAGTCTCTTATTTATAGCTTCGTACAGAAGGCGTTACAGTTTCAAACATCAACTTCTCTTTATTCAATATTGGGTTTGAAGGATTATTATTCCATTCCCAAGCCGAAGAATAACAAAAATTAGTGTCGTCTCGTTTGGCCTCACCTTCTGCCGTTTGATATTCTGTTCTAAAATGTGCTCCACAAGACTCTTCTCTTTGTAAAGCATCAATACACATTAGTTCGGCTAACTCCATATAATCTGCTACGCGTCCAGCTTTTTCCAATTCACTATTGACTTCTGAAGCCTCACCAGGAACAATCAGGTCTGTCTTAAATGCTTTTCGTAAGTCTTGGATGTTTTTAATGGCTTGTTCTAAGCCTTCTTTAGAACGCGACAAGCCACACTTATCATACAATTCGCTACCTAATAATTTATTGAATTCCTCAGCTGTTTTAGTGCCTTTGGTGGTAAGGAATCCTTCTATTTGTTTTTTAACAGCTTGTTCCGCCTTATCAAATTCAGGATGGTTAATATCTGTTTTTGGTTGCTTTATCTCATCAGCCAAAAAGTTTTGTAATGTATAAGGCAACACAAAATACCCATCGACACAAGCCTGTAATAATGAATTGGCACCTAATCTATTGGCTCCATGATCTGAAAAATTAGCTTCACCAATAGCAAAAAGCCCAGGAATAGTTGTTTTTAATTCATAATCTACCCAAAGTCCTCCCATTGAAAAATGGGCTGCAGGCGAAATTTTCATCGGTTCCAAGTAAGCATCTATTCCCGTAATTTTCTTATACATGTTGAATAAATTACCGTAACGTTCTTTAATAATACCTTTTCCGTATTCTTTTATAGCTTTTGAAAAATCGAGGTAAACTGCATTTTTTAATGCGCCAATACCTTTACCGGCATCTATTTGTTGTTTTGCAGAACGAGACGCAATATCGCGAGGTGCAAGATTTCCAAAGGCTGGATATTTACGTTCTAAATAATAATCGCGTTCTTCTTCTGGAATATCGTTGGCTTTCCGAGTGTCATTTTTATCTTTTGGCACCCAAATTCGACCATCATTTCGAAGGGATTCAGACATTAACGTTAGCTTGGATTGGTATTCGCCACTTTGTGGTAAACAGGTGGGATGAATTTGCGTCCAACTCGGATTTGCCATAAAAGCTCCTTTTTTATGTGCACGCCAAATAGCAGACGCATTACAACCCATAGCTAGTGTAGATAAATAATATATTTTCCCATAACCTCCTGTAGCAAGCACTACAGCGTGTGCACCGTGACGCTCTACCTTTCCGGTATCTAAATTTCTTGCAATAATACCTTTAGCCTTACCTTCAATAAGTACCAAATCTAACATTTCGTGTCTTGCGTATAAGCTCACTTTTCCAGTATTAACTTGTCGCATTAAAGCTTGATAGGAACCTAATAATAATTGCTGCCCTGTTTGACCTCTAGCATAAAAGGTTCTAGACACCTGTACTCCTCCAAACGAACGGTTTCGAAGGTAACCACCATACTCTCTTCCAAAAGGTACCCCTTGAGCCGTGGCTTGATCTATTAAATTGGCCGAACATTCCGCCAAACGATAGGTGTTGGCTTCTCTAGAACGAAAATCACCTCCTTTTAAAGTATCGTAAAACATACGATAAACACTATCTCCATCGTTTTTATAGTTTTTTGCAGCATTGACTCCGCCTTGTGCTGCTACGGAATGTGCTCGTCTTGGGGAATCTTGAAAACAGAAACTCTTTACATTATACCCCATTTCTGCAAGGGAAGCCGCAGCAGAAGCACCTGCTAAACCTGTCCCAACCACAATAACCTCTAATTTTTTTCGGTTATTTGGACTTACCAGTTTGGCTGTTTTTTTATAATTACTCCACTTCTCGCTAAGTGGTCCTTCTGGTATTTCAGATTTTAAAACGTTTTCCATGATTTAACGATTTAGATAAATAAAAATGGGAATAATGATATAGCCTATAGTCATAATTATAGTATATGCCATACCTAAATACTTCACGATTTTAGAATATATCGGATGATAAAGCCCTAATGTTCTATGCGCACTAAAAACACCATGCAACAAATGATAACCAAGCGCAATAATGGCAATGACATATACAATAACATACCACAATTGATCGAAAGCTTTAATAACCAAAGTGTATAAATCTTTGTTTCCGTTAGCATCCAAAGGTAATTCTCCAAATTTGAATTGGTACCAAAAATCTTTAAAGTGAATGACTAAAAAGAGGAAAACAATGCTTCCTAAAAACATCATATTTCGAGAATACCATTTGCTTGCACGCCCTCTTCTATCCTTAACATAGCCTGGTCCTTTTGCTTTTTTACTTTTTACAGTAAGATATATAGCATCTAAAGTGTGTAATAAAATACAGAGATAAAGCACCATGGCTATTATCTTAATTAAGATATTATCTGCCAATAAATCACTATACCAATTGTACTGTAATTTAGCTTCGGCTTCAGGCAATAGAAGTTGAAGATTTCCAAATAAATGAATGATGAGGAAAAAGGAAAGAAAAAGACCTGTTAATGCCATTAAATTCTTTCGGGTTAATGCATTTTTAACGTACCACATGTTTGCTTTTTGTTTATAATTCTATGGCTTTAACATAAACCTCTAAGATAAAAAAAACTGATGAGCTAGAAGGTGGATCTGCCAAAGACATTTTAAACTTTTGTGGAGATGAAGTTGTATTAGATTAAAGATCTGTTTAAATACAAAACGGAATACATATTTAAACTAAAAAAAAGAATCATTAATAACCAAAGTCATCATTAGCATAAATAATTTAAGCCTCATAAGCCCTTCCTCATTACACTTTTTTATAAGATATCAAGTTTTATACAATCTGATTAATTACTTGTTTTATTTGTCTTTTATGATAGGACAGCGTCTGTTTACCTTAGGTTTAGTGGGCTATTTATGTATTTTTGAGAGGAGTCGAAATTTATTATACACGTATAAATCGACACTTTTTTAATATATAAAACCCACTAACATGTCAATAAAAAATTACCGTTATGTAGATTATCTATGGGACGACACTAAAGTAGAAAAGATTAAAAATGATGAAGTCGCACTATTCTTATATCGCTCTAACATCTTAGGTCGTGATCTAAGAATTACCAATTACGGAGGAGGAAATACAAGCTGCAAAACTATTGAGAAAGACCCTTTAACAAATAAAGATGTTGAAGTTATGTGGGTAAAAGGATCTGGAGGAGATATTGGCACTCTGACAAGAAGCGGAATCGCAGGCTTGTACACCGATCGCTTAAGAGATTTAAAAAAAGTATACAGAGGTGTTGCCTATGAAGATGAAATGGTGGCGCTTTTCAATCACTGTATTTTTGATCTAGATAGTAAAGCACCATCAATAGATACTCCGCTTCATGGATTACTACCGTTTAAGCATATTGACCATTTACATCCTGATGCTTTAATTGCCGTAGCTGCTGCAAAAGACAGTGAAAAAGTAACCAAAGAAATTTGGGGAGACACCATGGGTTGGGTGCCTTGGAAAAAACCAGGTTTTGAATTGGGTTTAATGTTAGAGCAATGCTTAGCAGATAACCCAGGAATTCGAGGTATAGTTTTAGGTTCTCACGGCTTATTCACTTGGGGAGATACCTCATACGAATGCTATATCAACAGTTTAGAAGTTATCGAAATGGCTTCTGCATATATCGAAAATAAAATTTCTGAAAATGGAGAGGTTTTTGGAGGTCAAATCGTTGAAAGTCTTCCAAAAGAAGAACGATTAGAAAAAGCGGCAATTTTAGCTCCAATACTAAGAGGTTTATGTGCTTCTGAAAACAGAATGATTGGCCATTTCACAGATGACGACAAAGTTTTAGACTTTATAAATAATAAAGACCTACAGCGTTTGGCTCCCATGGGAACATCGTGTCCAGACCACTTCTTAAGAACCAAGATTCAACCATTAGTACTCAATTTAAGTCCTTCTGAAGATGTAAATAACACCGAACTCATTTTTGAAAAATTAGAGCCGGCATTTGATAACTACAGAAAGGAATATGAAGCCTATTACGAGACTTGTAAAAACGACACAAGTCCTGCAATACGAGATGCAAACCCAGTCATTATTTTGTATCCAGGCGTTGGAATGTTCAGTTTTGCTAAAAACAAACAAACAGCTCGTGTAGCGAGTGAGTTTTATATTAACGCCATTAACGTGATGCGTGGTGCTGAAGCCATTTCAGAATACACATCATTACCAAGACAGGAAGCTTTTGATATTGAATATTGGCTATTAGAAGAAGCCAAATTACAACGCATGCCTAAAGAACAATCATTGTCTAGAAAAGTAGCACTCATAACTGGTGCTGGTGGTGGCATTGGAAAAGCCATTGCGGATAAGCTTGCAGCAGAAGGCGCTAATGTTGTTCTTACGGATTTATCTGAAGACCGCTTAAAAGAAGCTATAGAAACTTATAAAAACGATACCGCAATTTATGTCCAAGGAGATGTCACAGACAGCAATTCTATTGCAAACACTTACAAACAAGCTTGTTTAGCTTTTGGAGGCGTAGATATTGTAGTGCATAGCGCAGGATTAGCAATTTCGAAACCACTAGAAGAAACCACTGATAAAGATTGGGATATACTGCAAAATGTATTGGTTAAAGGACAATTTGAATTAGCAAAACAAGCCATTGCAATTTTCAAAAAACAAAAATTAGGTGGAGATATTGTTAATATCGCCAGTAAAAACGGACTAGTTTCTGGACCAAACAATGTGGGTTATGGAACAGCAAAAGCAGCTCAACAACATATGTCTAGATTATTAGCAGCAGAATTGGGAGCAGACAAAATAAGAGTGAATGTGGTGAATCCGGATGGTGTGATTGTAGGCAGTAAAATATGGGAAGGAGAATGGGCAAAAGGACGTGCTGAAGCCTATGGTATTACGGTTGAAGAATTGCCTGCACATTATGCTAAAAGAAATTTACTAAATGAAATTATTTATCCGGCAGACATTGCAAATGGTGTGTTTTCATTGGTCGCTATTTTAGACAAAAGCACAGGAAACATTATCAATGTAGATGGAGGCATGGCAAATGCTTTTGTAAGATAATTTAATCGCCTATAACACTATAACTATGGAAATAAATCAAGAACAAATAACCGCTTTTAATAAAGATTTATTAGTTGAGCATAAAGAAAACTTAACCCAATTATCTAGAAAACACGGCAACTTAGAAGATATTATTAATACCATTTCAAACTATAATATAGCCATACCAAGTTGGGCATTAGGAGCTGGCGGCACACGATTTGGAAAATTCGGCTTTGGCGGAGAGCCTAGTAATTTAGAACAAAAATTAGAAGACATTGGAGTTATTAATGCTTTAACCAAGTCTGCAAATGCAGTCTCTTTACATATTCCATGGGATATTCCAAAGGATGCAAATGCTATAAAGGAAAAAGCAAAAAGTTTAAGGCTTCATTTTGATGCTATGAATTCCAACACGTTTCAAGATCAGGAAAACCAAGAATACAGCTATAAGTTTGGTTCTCTATGTCATACAGACAAAAACGTGAGAGATCAAGCTGTAGCACACAATAAAGCCGTTATTGATTACGGAGTTGCCTTAGGTTCAAAATCTTTGACGGTATGGTTGGCAGATGGATCTAATTTTCCTGGTCAGCTCAATTTTAGACGTGCTTTTGAAAACACCTTAGCAAGTTTAAAAGAAATTTATGCCCATTTACCAGCAGATTGGAAACTGTTTATAGAATACAAGCCTTACGAGCCAAATTTCTATTCTATGGTGATTCAAGACTGGGGAACGTCTCATATGTTGGCTAAAGATTTAGGAAAACAAGCCTATACTTTAGTGGACTTAGGTCATCATTTACCAAACACAAATATTGAGCATATTGTTGCCACATTAATGACAAGAGGCATGTTAGGTGGTTTTCATTTTAATGACAGTAAATATGGTGATGACGATTTAAGTGTAGGCGTCATGAAACCCTATCAATTATTTCTAATATTCAATGAGTTGGTTTTTGGAATGGAAAATAATCCTGCGAATAACCCAATTCCTGCGTGGATGATTGATGCAAGTCATAATTTAAAAGATCCTTTAGAAGATTTAATTCAATCCATTGAAGCCATTGAAACAGCGTATGCCAAAGCATTGTTAATTGACCAAAAAGCACTTGAAGAAGCACAACTACAAAATGATGTTGTAACGGCACAACGCATTTTACAAGACGCTTTTAACACGGACGTAAAAACAATTTTAGCCGAAGCTAGATTGAGAAATAATGGAGCCATTGATCCTATTTCGGCATATAGGTCACTCGATGTTAGAAATGTATTGATTAAAGAAAGAGGAATGAATTCTACAGCAACAGGTTTGTAAAACACTATGAGTACTCCAATAAAACAAGACGTTATAGCAATATTCGATATAGGAAAGACTAATAAAAAATTTTTCCTATTCGATACTAACTATAACGAAGTTTATAAAGAGTACACGACTTTAGAGGAAATTGTTGATGAAGATGGGTTTCCTACGGAAGATATTCATGCGCTTCAAAAATGGATACAATTAGTATTTAAAAATATTTTAGATTCCAACACATACACTATTACAGCTGTTAATTTTTCTACATATGGAGCAAGTCTTGTTCATTTAGATAAAAACGGAGACCTACTAACACCACTTTATAATTATTTAAAGCCTATTCCATCAGATATCTTAGAACAGTTTAATAACACGTATGGAGATATTTATACTGAAACGGGATCACCACAATCTGGGATGCTAAATTCTGGAATGCAGTTATATTGGTTAAAATATAAGCAACCAGACGTATTCAAAAATATAATGTATTCTTTACACTTGCCACAATATCTTAGTTATATGTTTACAGGTGTTCCGCTTAGTGAATTTACAAGTATTGGCTGCCACACCTCACTTTGGGATTATGGTAAAAAAGATTATCACAGTTGGGTTTATAAAGAAGATATTGACCAAATACTTCCACCAATTGTTTCAACCGAAACATGTATTTCTAAATATTATAATGGAAAACGCATAAAAATTGGAGTGGGTATTCATGATAGTTCTTCAGCACTCATACCTTATTTAAAAGGGTCTAAAAAACCATTTGTTTTGGTTTCAACGGGTACTTGGAGTGTATCACTAAATCCGTATTCCGAAATACCCTTAACCAACGAAGACCTTCAAAATGACACCATTAATTACATGAAGGTTAATGGCAAGCCTGTGAAATCGGCAAAACTGTTACTGGGAAAAGAATACATACATCAAATTACACAATTAAGTCAATATTTTGACGTGCCATTAGACCGACACAAATCAGTAACATTTAATAGCCAAATTTTCAACAGATTATCATATAGTTTTAGTCCATGTTTTAGGTGGAAATATTTGGTCAACACAGAAACACCAGAGAAAACGAACCTCAAACATGACAATTATCAAGACGCTTATCATCAATTAATGATAGAGCTTATTGATGTACAACTACAAAGTATAAAAACCACATTAGGCACTAACAGTTCAATAAAACGATTGTATATTGATGGAGGGTTTAGCGATAACAAAGTCTTTATAAAATTATTAACACATCGTTTAAGCAAGCTGAAAGTGAGGTCAACCAGTTCTTCATTAGGTTCAGCATTAGGAGCTGCTATAGTAATTTTGGATGGTAAACTGGATTCTAAATTTTTAAAAAAGAATTATGGCTTAAAAAAACATGTCCCATTTGTTCTAAATAAAACCTAATGACTTTGAAGATAAACACAAAATATCCGTCAGTTACTGATTTAAGATTAAGGGCGCAAAAAAAAATACCAAAATTTGCTTTTGAGTATTTAGATGGTGGCTGCAATGAAGATGTCAACCTGCACAGAAATACATCTGAGCTTAGAGACGTACAATTAAAACCTAATTATTTACAAAATCACTCGGGCGCGTCATTAAAAACAAATCTCTTTGGAGTAGAATATGACGCTCCTTTCGGAATAGCACCTGTAGGCTTACAAGGATTAATGTGGCCAAATTCCCCTGAAATATTAGCAAAAGCAGCATTTAAACACAACATGCCATTTATTCTCAGTACAGTGACAACAACAAGTATTGAACGTGCTTGTGAACTTACGGAAGGAAAAGCATGGTTTCAATTATATCATCCTACAGAAGATAGGTTGCGAGATGATATTATTAAGCGAGCTGAAGCGTCGCATTGCCCTGTGCTTGTTATTTTATGCGACGTTCCAACGTTTGGATTCAGACCTCGTGATATCAGAAACGGGTTAGCCATGCCACCAAAAATGTCTGTAAAAAATATTTTACAAATTTTAGGAAAACCACATTGGGCTCTAGAAACTTTAAAACACGGACAACCCAGTTTTGAAACGTTAAAACCCTACATGCCAAAAGGCTTAGACTTAAGACAACTTGGTAAGTTTATGGACCAAACCTTTAGTGGACGATTAAATGAAGAAAAAATAAAGCCTATTAGAGATATGTGGAAAGGAAAACTCGTTTTAAAAGGTGTCGCCTCTGAGCATGACACTGAAGAGGCTATACGCTTAGGCTTAGATGGCATTATAGTCTCCAATCATGGTGGACGCCAATTAGACGCAGGACAATCCACTATAAAACCGCTAAAAACCATTGCTCAGAAATATGGAGATAAGATTGAGGTTATGATGGACAGCGGACTTCGTTCTGGTCCAGATGTCGCTAGGGCTTTAGCATCGGGAGCCAAATTTACGTTTTTAGGACGTTCATTTATGTATGGTGTTTCTGCATTAGGAAAAAAAGGAGGAGACCATACTATATCATTACTAAAAACGGAATTACAGCAAGTCATGGAACAAATCAACTGTGAAAAAACAGCGGATTTTCCGAATTTTTTAATCAACCCTTAACGTTCAATTACTATGAAAACTTACGGCTACTTTTTACTTTGTTTTTTGCTGACACAACTAGCCCACGCGACTGAATTTTATTGTGACCCAGTTAATGGAAGTTCCAACAACGTTGGCAGTAAGGTAAGTCCATGGGGCAGTTTAGAAAGTGTTTTTGAAAAAGGAATAGAATTTAAAACAGGTGATGTGATATTCTTACTTTCCGGAAATCATGGAAACGTCAAAGTTATAGGCCAAAACGAAAAATACATTACTATTTCTGGACTTACAGGCCAAAATCCTACGATAAGCTCTATAATATTTGGAACTGAAGAATCGCCTGCATCCAAGTGGATATTCAGTAATATCACTTTTAATGGAGCCTTCAATTCAAATACTGTTTTTATACATCAAAATAGTTCAAAGATCAGATTAACGGAAAATAATTTTATTTCAAATACAAAGGATGATACTGCAATCGATGTCAAAGGAACGCAATGTAAAATAGAAAGTAATGTCATTTCTCATTACAAAAACGGCATTATAGTTTCTGGTAAAAAAACTCAAATTCGGAATAATCGTATCGATTTTTTTAGCCATAATGCCATTACTATTTTAGGAGATTATAATTTATTAGAATACAACTTAATTAAAGAAAGTATAGCCACAGATTCAGAAGTAAACTCAGGCATATACTTTACCGAAAAAGAAACAAAAGGTAACATTTTTAGAGGTAATACAATTATCAATTTCACCAAGTTAAATAGAGCGCAAATAGGCGTATTAAATGGTATTTATGGGTTGAAAACCATTATTTCTGAGAGTATTTTTGAAAACAACATAGTTATTACAAATGGTAAAAAAGGGATATCTCTTACGGGTCAATTGAACAATCTAAAAATCGTTAATAATACAGTTGTAAATCCCTATTTTGGTTTAAATTTCAACGATAAAAGCGAAACAAATGCACCACTTGCCATACAGATCATTGGCGAAAATGATTCTTCAAATCTGTTTATAAGAAATAACCTGTCTAATGATGTCCTATTCACAAACATAAAAGGGATTGCAGATTATAATCTAACGCTTCCTGTCTCCGCACATGATTATGACAAATGCTTTAATAATTGGGCTTTGTTTGATTTCTCTTTAGGCCCTAATTCAAAAGCTCTAAACAGTGGAACATCGGATATGGCACCAGATTTAGACGCAAGTCAAAACAAACGGACTTTGGGTAACTTTGTTAATATTGGAGCCTTTGAATATACTAAAATTGATGAGGCTAATCAGGTTTTTGAAATACCTTCGGAAGCTTCAGATAGACAGATTCACTCCAAAGGTAAAGGAGACTGGGATGGCCAACCACAAATTCGTATAGGAGGTGTTGGCGAAAATATTGATGGTGCTGGCGTATTTCCTTTTAAGCTTCCAGAAATCTCTGGAGGCAAAAAAATTCTATCTGCTAATTTTAAAGTGTATTTGTCTAAAGTAGATAATCAACCCGAAGGAGGCATTGATTTATATGCGTTGCCTCCAAAATCGAACTTTTGGGTCACTGAAGACCTCTATTATCAAGGAACTTTTGGACAAGATGTTTCGGCAAGACCCATTCAGAATAATTTTGTAGACCCTAATATGTATTCCGGAGACATTAAAACAAATAACATTGGACAAAATGGACTCAAAGATTACTTGAACACCATTTTTGAAACAGAAACAAACTCTGAGGACTATATCTTTTTAAGAATGAACCCTAACTCTAAAGATGTTTCAGATTATAATAGATGGAACTTTGTAAGCGCTAACGGGAACAAAAAAGAAAACCAACCAATGCTTGAAATTACTGTTGGATATCCTGAACTTAATGAAGGTAATATTAGTAACATAGAACCTATTAAAAACAATGTTGTTATTGCCCCCAACCCTATAACTAATGGAGAATTTAATGTGTACTTTTTAGGTTTTAAACAAGGTAAAACTGTACAACTTAAATTGTTGAATTTTTCAGGTGAGCAGGTTTTTGAACAGACTATAAATCCTTCTGACCTTTCAGGCGATGTTTTTCGTAGTGAAAATTCAAAACTACCTACCGGGAAATATTTGTTAGAATATACTACTGAAGGTGAAACAAAAAAACAAATTTTCTTCGTGTGGTAATTGGATAATTTTACACCATCAACTTTTAACAAATTACAGTTAATCACACTTTAAAGTTATTAAATTGATAACTGAATTCATAAAATTTAAATTTCTCACAATAATCACCTTAATTTTACCCATTATTCTCAAAAAGCGCAATTGAAGTTTATACTATCTGTTTAATTGTTTGTTAGTTTTGTCTGTTTTATTGAGCTAAGCACTGAAAACACTAGGATTAGTCAGCTATTTGTATTTATATTTGAGAATAGCGCTTTCTATTTTTCGGCCTTATCTGTATCAAATACAGAAACAAATAATAATTCCCAATAAAAATCAAATGTTTAAAAAAAGTACTACCCTTTTCGTCTTCTTAATGATTTTCATACAATCGATTGGACAAAACACTTTTAATCTTGATCCGGCTGTCGGAACAAGGTTTACAGTAACAGATAAAGTATGGCCTGAAGTCGTAGGAGACGGAGATGTCTGCTTGTGGAATGACGATAAATTAGCCGCATTCACAATAACCATTGATGATAATAACGAACAGGATATCCCTTTTTGGACATCGATGATTTCTGAATATGGTTTCCATTTTTCGTGGTTTGTGATTACTGAGGCAGATCCGGCATATAATGTTCAAGATTGGAGCCTTTATAATAACCTTGCGGCTTTAGGAAGTCAAATAGATGGGCACGATGATAGAAATTGGTATACTAACCCAGCAGAAGGAGAAACCAACCTTTCTGATGCGGATTATCTCGCAAGATTACAAGCCACAGTTACAACTATTGACACAGAAGTAACCTCTGGATCTAATAAATGTTTAACCTATGCCTATCCCTATGGTGAAGGCAACGAAACCATTGCTAGAACACAATTTATAGGAATTAGAGGCACCCAAGGGATTCTAAATCAATCCAACACCGTTAATTATTTAGATGTTAATAGCGTTTCTAATGTTCATATTTATGGTAATGATACGGACAGAGATCAATATATTTTACCACTATTAGACAATGTCAATACATTATATGGCACCAATTACTATCGTGGTTGGGGAAGTACACATTTTCACGGCTTAGATGAAGCTGGTGAAACTACCACTAACGAATTTTTACAATACTTAGCAGACAAACCAGAATTGTGGGTAGCCGGTTTTACAGAGGTCACTCAATATTCTCAATCCTTTGCAACTCATAATTTAACCATAGATAATGTTTCAGAAAGTGAAATAAAATACACACTAACAGATGACATGTTAGACTCCGCTTTCTATTTTCCTCTAACCGTTAAAATAAGAATTGACAATAGTTGGATAAGTGTTACCGCCATTCAGAATGGAGAGCCTGTAGATTCTGAAATAATAACACATAATGGTAAAAAATATACGCTAGTAAAAACTGTACCAGACGCAGGTCAAGTTACAATAGCAGGAGTTGCAGATTCTGACCCAGCAATAATTTCTCCATCCTTAGCAAATCAATCTATGGTAGAAGAAACTACGTTACAAATAGATTTTTCAGCAGCTACTATTGGTAATGATGCCATTTCTTTTACAACATCTAACCTGCCTAATTTTGGAGTCTTAACTGACAATGGAGACAATACAGGAAACATTGTATTTTCACCTGCACTTTTAGATGCAGGCGATTATCAAAATATTACAGTTATTGCAGATAACGGAAGAAGTATCACATCACAGTCTTTTAACTTAACGGTTAGTCCTGATTCTGGTGGAGAACCAACGACAGAATATATAATTACTCCTACAGGAGATGGTATCATATCTGATATCGTTAATTTAGAAGAAGGTACTACAAATCCCTGGTTAAATGGAAATGATATCGATGGCACCAAAGTATTAAAAGTTGGAGCTAGTGCATCAACTGGTGGTGGATTTACAACTAATGCAATTATTCCTTTTCAATTACCAGTACGCCCACCAGGTAAATTAGTGACGACTGCTAATTTAAATGTGAACATTGCCTATATAAGACACTGGATTTCTTCTGATATCGATTTATACGGATTACCATATAATACATCTAACGCTATATCTCCAAATGATTTTTATGATGGCTCTTTTGCTAACGTTCAAGGTACAGCAACAGGACTACAAGATGGATTTGTTGTTAGAGATGTAGATGGTAATGAACCTGTTGGCACTTTGATTTTAACAGACAGACAAGTAGATACGGATTCAGAAGGTGATACTAACCTAGCAGCATACATAAATGCACAATATGACGCAGGTGCCGTTGCAGGAGATTACATTTTTTTAAGGTTAAGCGTAGATGCTACAACAGGTTCTACAAGTGCCCATTATTACGGTATAAGTGACGAATCAACAGAAGAAGCACCAACTTTAACATTAGAAATTGAAAATATTTTAAATGTTGATGATTTTGATCAATCAAATGTAAGCCTTTATCCAAATCCAGTAACAGAAGGCAAATTAACCATCGTATTAAAAGGATTTAAATCGGAAAACACAAAACTAAATATCTATTCTCTAACAGGTAGTCTAGTTCATAGTGAAATGATTACAACCAATTCAAGTTCAAATTTTGAAACAAATTTGAATTTAAATGCTGGGCTATATCTTCTTAAGATATCCGATGGGATAACCTTAAAAACACAAAAACTAATTATACAATAAACTAATTCTTTAAAACAATACAATATGAAAACAACGCTACTAAATTCTTTATTGGGAATTGCATTAGGTGTGACACCATTTGCATTACAAGCCCAAACAACATCCTATGATGTTACACCAGAAATTGTTACAGATCAATCCTATCATGTCGATGGTATTATTTCTGATATAACTGCTATGCCTGCAAATAACCCTTATTTAAATGGAAATAATGTAGGCGGAATAAATTCGTTAAAAATAGGAGCAAGTGCTGCAGACGGAAGCCCAAATACAACAAGTGCCATCATACCTTTTAAACTACCTGTGCGCCCAGAAGGAAAATTAGTAGTTAATGCGAATTTAAAAGTACATGTCAATTATGGTCGCGAATGGATATCTTCCAATGTAGATTTATACGGACTTCCCTATAATGCGGCTAGCACTATTTATCCTGCAGACCATTTTGATGATGCCTACCCGGATGCTACAGCTGATGTTACAGCAATTCAAGATGATTACTTTTCAAAAAATGTTGACGCTGGATCTTTAGATACAGCACGTTTTGAAGAGACAAATGCTGGTGGAGATAACGCTTTAGTGGACTACTTAAATGCACAATATGATGCTGGTGCGGTTGCAGGCGACTATGTGTTTTTAAGACTAAATGTTGATGACCCAGCAACTACTGGTGCTCATTATTTTGGAGTTGATGATGGTTCAACTGCAAACGCACCAACATTAACTATAGAAGTGGAAGATGCTGAGGTAAGCCCAACAACAGATTATGACTTGGTGCCCGAGATGGTATTAGATCAAGCTTACCACGTTGATGGTATTGTTTCTGATATAGCTGCTTTGCCTGCCAACAATCCTTATTTGAATGGAAATAATGTTGGCGGAATAAATTCGTTAAAAATAGGAGCAAGTGCTGCAGACGGAAGCCCAATTACAACAAGTGGTATTATTCCATTTAAATTACCAGCGCGTCCATCAGGTCAGTTAGTAGTTTCTGCTAATTTAAAAGTACATGTCAATTATGGTCGCGAATGGATATCTTCCAATGTCGATTTATATGGACTTCCTTATAATGCGGCTAGCACTATTTATCCTGCAGACCATTATGATGGCGCGTATCCAGATGCTACAGCTGATGTTACAGCAATTCAGGATGATTACTTTACAAAAAATGTTGACGCTGGATCTTTAGATACTGCACGTTTTGAAGAAACAAATGTTAATGGAGATAATGCTTTAGTGGACTACTTAAATGCGCAATATGATGCTGGTGCGGTTGAAGGTGATTATGTGTTTTTAAGATTAAATGTAGATGACCCAGCGACTACTGGTGCTCATTATTTTGGAGTTGATGATGGTTCGACTGCTAATGCACCAACATTATCAATTTCTATTAATAATGCATTATCCGTGGATAACGTAGAAAAATCAACTTTAAAATTATATCCAAACCCTGTAACTGATGGTAGGTTAACAATTACATCAAACGGATTTAGCAATGATTCTAAATTGACTATTTTCTCAATAACAGGTCAGTTAGTCCATTCTGAAAAAGTAGAAGCAAATTCAGCAAATTCTTTTAACACAACATTAAATTTAAAATCAGGTGTGTATATCGTTAAACTTCAAGATGGAACGCGTTCTAAAACACAAAAATTAATAATTCAGTAATTAATAGCAATTTTTGAAAACGAGGGATCATTACATTCCCTCGTTTTTTATTTAATATATTCATGTATTCACAATTTAAATATATCGTTTTCAACATTTCCTTAAACAACTTATTATTAAGTTTTTCTTTAATAATACTTAGTAGCAGAATTATTTTTGGAACTCGAAGGTGTTCTTTGGATTCCTGATAATTTATAACATGGTTCAAATTATTATTCTCAAAAACTAATCGTTAATTGATTTAGAAGTATATTTAAAAATGAAACAAACCCCTAATAACGCTTTAATTTCATCTCAAGAAGAGAGAAATATTAACCACAAGGCTGAAAACGAATTAGCTATACCTTCTACAATTTCAGAAGAGGCTAAAACGATGTTAGGCAATTGGACGATTGAAGGTAGAAATGCTGGAGCAAATTTACCAAAACATGACGCTCCTTTTTCGGTGTGGAAAGAGAGACAACTGGAGTTTCAAATTGAAGCAGAAAAACCTTTAGCTAAGTTATTAGAAGTATATCAACCTAATGTGGAAACCATCTTTTTAAATGGCATTAGAGCTATTGATATAAAACCAAAGAATTATCAAGAATCTAACAAAGTCATTATTTACATCCATGGTGGAGGTTTCGTTTTCTATCCTGCCGATGTCACGTTATTATCTAGTGTTCCGTTAGCAGATACGAGCAACTTAAGAATAATAGCTATTGATTACACCTTAGCACCACAAGCAAAATTTCATCAGATAATAGATGAAGTTATTACAGCATACAAAGCTCTATTAAAAACTTATAAAGCAGAACATATTGCGATATATGGTGATTCCGCTGGAGGCACGATTACTGTAGCTTCAATTTTAAAAATGCGAGATTTAAAAATAAATTTACCAAGTTCCGTTGTATTATGGTCTGCTTGGTTAGATTTAAATGAAATAGGAGACTCCTATCAGACATTAAAAGATACAGACCCTACTCTAATTTATAAAGGATTTTTAGAAAATTGCGCTGAAGCTTATGCTCCAAAGTCGGAATGGACAAACCCATATGTTTCGCCAGTATATGGAGATTATTCAAAAAACTTTCCTCCCACTCTAATTCAAGTAGGAAGCAAAGAAATATTTTTGAGCAATTCTCTCAGAATGTATCGACAACTAAAAGAAAACAATAAAGACGTGGAGTTAGATGTTTATGAAGGAATGTGGCATGTTTGGCAAGGCCATTATGATATTCCAGAATCAAAAATAGCGGTTAAAAACACAAAAAACTTTATCTATAAACACTTAGGGATTACCAAATAGTAGAATTATGAAAAATACAATCTTATTTATAGTATTCTTTAATGGCATTATGCTGAATGCTTGTGCTCAGGAAAGCGTTGAGGATAGTAATGAAGACCCACAAACACCTATTGCTGAAAATATAATTTTTGAATTAGATTTTGAAACCGCAGCGCAAGGAACCTATACAACGCAAAATTTAATAAGCGAAGGTGGAGATATCCGTTGGTCTTTACTTGGTGATAACGCCAATATTGTTGCTGATCCTGAAGGAGAAAAAGGGCAGGTTTTAAAAGTAGATTATCCTGAAGGAACAGTTGGACCAGAAACTAATGGTGTTCAATTTATAAAAACCTTACCGGCTTCAAATGAATATTATTTGGACTATTATGTATATTTCGAAGAAGGGTTCGATTTTAGAGAAGGCGGTAAATTACCAGGTTTAACCAGTGGTGGCTCAACGTATACGGGTGGAAATCACCCCGACAATGGTGAAGGCTGGAGTGCACGATACATGTGGGTCAATAGAAACGCAGGCGTTGAGGCCGTAGTCTATTTTTATTATATGGATATGGCTTCTGAATATGGAGATTCAGTGGATTCAGGAATATATTTTGAAACTGGAAAATGGTACCGCTTAACCCAAAGAATAAAATTAAATCAAAACAACTTACCAAACGGCATTATGCAGGTTTGGATCGATGGTGTAAAAGTAATTGATGATACAGAAGTCCGCTATCGTTTATGGGATCAAGGTGATATTGATTCTTTTTACTTTTCAACATTTCATGGAGGCGCTACAGAAGATTGGGCTCCACAAAACGATTCCTTTGCGTTGTTTGATAAGATAAAAGTGACAAAATTAAAACCTGAATTTAATTAAAATACACGCTATTTTATGAAAACTAAAACCGTTTGTTTATTCATTTTTCTGACGTTTTACTCCATTTTTTCAGGTGCACAAAACAAGTTGAACGTCGATGCTATTTTTTCTAGCCAGATGGTTTTACAACGACATCATAAAATTCCTGTGTGGGGAACCGCCAAACCAAACATAGAAATAACAGTAACATTGAAAGATGTAACCATCACAACTTTATCTAATAGTCAAGGACGCTGGAACGTTAATTTTGAGGCGTTAGAAGCTGGAGGTCCATATCGATTAAATATTGTATCAACAGATGAATCCATTCAACTCACAGATATTTTAATAGGTGACGTTTGGTTGGCTTCTGGGCAATCTAACATGCATCTCGATCTAAAACGCACTTTAAATGGAGATAGCATTGCAAAAAAAGCAAATAATCCTAACCTAAGAATTTTCAACATGAAACCCACTTACCCAACAGGTAAAGAGGGTGTTCACACCTTAGAAGAATTAAAAAAGATTCAAGACAATCAGTATTTTAATACTAAAGGCTGGGTAAAAGCAACACCTGAAGAGGTTTTGTATTTTTCTGCTGTAGGATATTATTTTGCAGAAAAACTACAAAGTGAATTGAATATTCCCATCGGTATTATTCACAATGCCGTTCCTGGTTCTCCCATTGAATCATGGTTGTCTAAAAAAGAAATTCAACAAGATTCTACTATATCAAACTTTGTAAAACAACGTTGGAAAGCTAAAGCGGAAGAAAAGGATGCGATGATTTCAGTAGCGAAACATCAAATATTACTGAGTGAAGATGTCAATCAGAAACACCCTTGGATGCCGAGTTACAATTACGAGAATGGTATATTACCAATAAAGAACGTACCAATCAAAGGTGTTATTTGGTACCAAGGAGAATCCAATGCAGAAGCACCTGTGTTGTACCAATCTATGTTTAAAAAAATGGTGAAGTTATGGCGTACAGATTTTAATGCAGACGTCCCTTTTTATTTTACACAATTAACCAGTAGAGAAGACAGACCTGCATGGCCAGAATTTAGATATGCGCAAAGCGAATCATTAAATGAAGTGGCCAATACCAAAATGGCCGTAATATCTGATGTTGGTGATCGGAAAGATACACATGCAAAAAACAAACAACCTGTTGGCGAAAGATTGGCACTCTTAGCACTCGGAGATACGTACAAAGTAATTAAAGATTATGAAAGCCCTGTGTTTGACAAAACCACTTTTTCCAACCACACCTATACGCTTCATTTTAAAGGCGAGTTTAGTGGTTTAAAAACACCACCATCACAAGATATAATTGGTTTTGAAATAAGTACAGATAACATTCATTTTGAAAAATTAGAACCTCATAT
>Ga0209344_10000483_pt1 | contig 69088 bp, 60 predicted proteins | sample Cruoilmetagenom6_FD_187293 | JGI IMG/M metagenome (GOLD analysis project Ga0209344, IMG submission 187293) | Oil polluted marine microbial communities from Coal Oil Point, Santa Barbara, California, USA - Santa Barbara Oil Seep Sample 6 (SPAdes)... | ecosystem: Environmental > Aquatic > Marine... | reverse complement strand
CGCAGTTCGTCAGCCCATGCCAGTAAGTATTGACTGCCTTGAAATAACTCGCCTTGGAAGTCAGTTCTTAAGCCATAGGCCAATACCGGAATATTCAGTTTATCGACAACATCAGTCAGTTGATAAACTTGTGATTTGCTCAAAAACTGAACCTCGTCTACTAAAATACAATCGACGGGTTCTTGTTTTTTAACCAGATCAAAAATATTTTCAGATTGATTGAAAATTATGGAAGCTGATTGAATGCCTATTCTAGACTTTACAACACCTTGGCCAAATCGATTATCTAAAGATGATGATAAAATCAATGTCTTCATACCACGTTCGCGGTAGTTATGACTTGACTGTAAAAGGTGTGTAGTTTTACCAGCGTTCATTGCAGAATAGTAAAAATAAAGTTTAGCCATGCCGGATAGATTGAAAACGACTTATTTTAGCAGACAATTGAAAATTTGCGATAGTTTGCAGGCTTGATTCATTGCTGCCATGGGAACTTTGTTTTGAATATCGACTTGGAAATAGGTTTTAAAGTGTCTAATCAGTGAGTTTTTGCTTGTCCGGTCTGATAAAATAATCAGCTGTCAAAACTAATATCAATAAAATATTTGTATGAAAAATCAATTCATTCAGGTCTATGTGAGCTGCGTTTCAAAGTCACAAGCGAAATCTATGGTTGATTCTTTGTTAGCAGACCAAATAATAGCTTGTGCACAAATTATGCCAAAGATTGAATCTTTTTACCGCTGGCATGGTCAGATAGAAAGCGCCGAAGAATGCTTGTTGATTGTTAAAAGCAAACAGGACCATTTTGCTGCGATAGCGTCAACTGTTGTCAAGCTACATTCATATGAAGTACCTGAAATAATAGCCCTCCCAATAGTGGATGGCTCAACTGAATATTTGAACTGGATCAATGAACAAATTTAACCCTCATATAAAAAATATAATGGCATGGGCTTTGCTGTGCTTCACTCAATTCAGCATTGCTGCAACCAGCAATCCTCCCCCGCCTGACGAAGCGATGCAAGTTACGTACAAGGTGTTGAATGATGAAATGGTGCAAGTCAACTTTAAATTAATTGATGATGTTTATTTATATAAACATGCTTTTGGTTTCAAAGGTGAGGATTTACTGGTGAATGAAGATTTGTTGGTGATTCCTAAAGGCAAGGCCAAAGATGATCCGGCTTTTGGTCCAGTTGAAACATATTACAAGGCTGTCACAATAGACGTCCCAGTTAAAGACGTCGGTGCAATGCCGAAACTTACGGTTAAATACCAAGGTTGTGTGGAAAACTTTATTTGTTATCCGCCGCAACGAAAAACCTTTGATTTAAGTGGGCAGTTATTGGCTTCAATTGAACCGATTGGTGTGAGTCAAGCCAATGGTTTGTCATTCGGTCAGCCGTCATCTACCAGTTTCTTCGCTGGTGATGCGCTGTTGCCAGTTGACCAGGCATTTCAATTTGAAACCATAGCCTTGTCTGCCAATCGCCTGATGGCACGTTTCACCATGGCTCCCAATATTTACTTATATAAGGACCAAATCCAGCTGAATGGTTTTACTGACGGCGTGACTTTGGGTCAGGCGGTTTTTCCTCAAGCTCAACGCAAAGACGACCCAGAATTTGGAATGGTTGATGTGTTTTATGATGTGGTTGAAATTGAGATTCCGATACAAAGAACCAAGGCCAATGTGGCTAAGCTTGAAATTGAAGCGGCTTTTCAAGGGTGTGAAGATGGCAAAGTATGTTACCCACCGACGGCTCAATTGGTGTCAGTTGATTTGCCTGAAGCCAAAACATTGGACTTACCTGTGGTATCAACTGAAACAGTTGAATTGTCAGAAACTGAAGAAATAAACATTATTTTTGAAGGTTCGATTTGGCTGGTGGTCTTGCAGTTTTTCGGTTTTGGATTGCTGTTGTCATTAACACCTTGTGTCTTTCCTATGATTCCGATTTTATCTGGTCTCATCGTTGGACAGAAAAACCCATCAACTGCTAAAGCATTCTCATTGTCGATGATTTATGTATTGGCTATGGCATTGACATACACGGTGGTCGGCGTGGTCGCAGGATTGGCTGGAACCAATTTACAAGCCTTGTTCCAGACACCTTGGGTGATTATCAGTTTCAGTGTGGTATTTGTGTTGTTGGCCCTATCGATGTTTGGCTTTTATGAGTTGCAGTTACCAGCAAGTATGCAAAATAAGCTGTCTAATATTTCGAATAAACAAAAAAGTGGTTCATGGCTGGGTGTGGCGGTGATGGGTTTGTTGTCCGCTTTGATAGTGGGACCATGTGTGGCGCCCCCGTTGGCAGCAGCCGTCATTTATATTTCAGCCGCAGATGGCGGCCCGGTGGTTGGTGGTTTGGCTTTATTTGCTATGTCGATGGGTATGGGTGTGCCGTTAATTGCCATTGGGACTTCGGCGGGTAAGTGGATGCCTAATTCAGGTGGTTGGATGAATGTGGTCAAATCATTCTTTGGGGTGTTGTTGATTGGTATGGCTGTTTGGTTTTTGTCACGTATTTTGCCAGAAGACATGATCTTAATGATGTGGGGCTTGTTACTGATTGCTACTGCTGTGATGTGGCATCAAAATGCTAAAAATAATGGATTGTCCGGATGGGTGATGTCCATGTTTGATGCCATTAAGGTTATTTTGTTGGTGATTGGCGTTGCACAGCTGATTGGTGGGATGGCTGGGCAATCTGACCCGTTGCGACCACTAAAAGGTGTGTTCGCTGGAGGCGCTGGTGCAGTCGTTGAACAAAAAGTTGAATTTACCACAATCAAATCATTGGCCGATTTAAATACACAAATCGCCAACAGTGATCGCCCGGTGTATTTGGATTTTTATGCTGATTGGTGTATTGAATGTAAGCGCATGGAAAAAACCACTTTTAAGGATGCTGGAATCGTTCAGTTGGCACAGCAATTCTCTGTTTTAAAAGCCGATGTGACAGCTAATGACGCCATTGATGCTGAACTGATGCAGCACTTTGGTATTGTTGGACCACCGGCCAGCTTGTTCTTTGCAGCCGATGGTGAGCCGCTGATGGCACATAACTTCTTTGGTTATAAGTCAGCAGCTGATTTAAAACAAACGTTTGAAAAAATACTAAATTAAGTGACTTTCTGGACATTCGCAACCAATTGATGCAAAATCGCAGAACTTAGAAGCGAAATCTGATTTTCTTAAATGCGTCAAATTGCCATCATAAACGGTCCAAATTTAAACTTACTTGGGGTCAGAGAGCCTGAAGTCTATGGCGCGGAAACATTACAAGACATCAACCAATCATTGTCTGATTTGGCTGAAAAGTTGAATTTAAATCTACGTTTTATGCAGTCCAATGCTGAACATGAAATTGTTGATTATATTCACCAATGTTTCGAAGATCAAATTTCAGGCATTATCATTAATCCAGCTGCTTTCACCCACACCAGTGTGGCTATACGTGATGCGCTGTTGGGGACACAAATTCCATTCATCGAAGTGCATTTATCTAACGTACATGCCCGCGAATCATTCAGATCAAAATCTTGGTTGTCTGATGTCGCAATTGGTACCATTACTGGTCTGGGCTCGTTAGGTTATCAAATGGCACTTAGGTATTGGGAATAATAATTAATTACAGGATTTGTCAATGGACATCAGAAAAATAAAAAAACTCATTGAATTGTTAGAACAGTCTTCTTTAACCGAAATGGAAATTACTGAGGGAGAAGAAACCGTTAAATTATCAAGGATGGGACAGGCGGCTCAGATGGCCCCAGTTCAAATCCAAGCAGCGACACCAACGACAGCTGCACCCGGTCCATCGGCGCCTGTTGCGACCACTCCTGTGGTTGAAGAGCCTGCGGGTTTGTTGGTCCGCAGTCCAATGGTTGGAACCTTTTACGCCTCACCATCTCCTGACTCGGAAGCCTTTGTTAAAGTAGGTCAAAGTATCAATGTGGGTGACACCTTGTGTATGGTTGAAGCAATGAAAATGTTCAATCAAATTGAATCAGAACTCAAAGGAAAAATCAAAAGAATATTGGTTGAAAATGGTCAACCAGTTGAGTTTGATGAACCTTTGTTTGAAATTGAATGATTTGAGTCCTAGCAGAATAAAGAGAATCTATTATGTTCAGTAAAATAGTCATCGCCAATCGTGGTGAAATCGCTTTGCGAATCTTGAGGGCTTGCCAAACCATGGGAATTAAAACTGTGGCGGTGCATTCAACCATTGATCGAAACCAAAAACATGTGGGAATGGCAGATGAGTCGGTTTGTATTGGCCCACCATCGTCGTTAGAGTCTTATTTAGATATACCCAAAATCATCGCAGCTGCTGAAGTCACCGATGCTGAAGCCATCCATCCAGGCTATGGCTTTCTGGCGGAAAATGCAGAATTCGCAGAATGTATTGCTGAATCTGGTTTTAAGTTTATTGGTCCCCGAGCAGAAACCATTCGATTAATGGGCGATAAAGTGGCGGCCATTGAAGCAATGAAAGCAGCAGGGGTTCCTTGTGTGCCCGGTTCAGATGGGCCATTGAATGATGATGGTGAACGAAATTTAGCGATTGCCAAGAAAATTGGTTATCCAATCATTGTAAAAGCTGCCGCAGGTGGTGGTGGTCGCGGTATGCGTGTGGTGCATACCGAAGCGGCATTGAACAACGCCATTATGACCACCAAAACGGAAGCCAAAGCGGCTTTTGGTGATGACACGGTATATATGGAAAAATATCTGGAAAATCCGAGGCACATTGAAATTCAAGTTTTATCGGATATGCATGGACATGCGATTCATTTAGGTGAAAGAGATTGTTCAATGCAAAGACGCCACCAAAAAGTAGTTGAAGAAGCGCCAGCACCTGGATTGAGTGAAGAGGAAAGGGCTGCTATTGGTGAAGTCTGTGTGGCTGCTTGTAAACGCATAGGTTATGAAGGTGCAGGAACCTTTGAGTTTTTATATGATGAAGGTCGGTTTTATTTTATTGAAATGAACACCCGAATTCAGGTAGAGCACCCAGTCACTGAAATGATTACTGGCGTTGATTTGATTAAACAACAGCTGTTGATTGCCAGTGGTGAGCACATGACCATTCAACAGTCAGACATCAAAATCACGGGCCATGCCATTGAGTGCAGAATGAATGCCGAAGACCCCAACACGTTTATGCCTTCACCTGGCACGGTTGAAATTTTTCATGCACCTGGTGGCCCTGGTGTTCGGGTTGACTCACATATCTATGATGGCTACCGAGTGCCACCAAATTACGATTCTATGATTGGTAAAATCATTACCCATGGTGAAGATCGATACACCGCGATAAGACGCATGCGCTTGGCATTGGCAGAAACAGTGGTATCAGGTATCAAGACCAACATTGCATTACAGCAACGCATAATGAATGATCAAGGGTTTGTGACCGGTGGTAAAAATATCCACTACTTGGAAAAAAGGTTAAGCGAAGGTAAATAACCGTTTGATTTCATGTTCAGGAGCGACTGATTAAATGCCATTTTATGAATTGACCCTTCAGGTTTCAAAACAGCAAGTTGAATCCATTGATCAAGCATTGACCGACTCTGGTGCGGTGGGTGTGACTTATGTGGATGCGAAAGATGTACCTATCTATGAACCTAAACCAGGGGAAATGCCGCTGTGGAATCAAATTAAATTGATTGGTTTGTTTGATGATGAGTCATTAATGGCTACAGCCAGTGAAACGTTGTTGGCAGATTATCCCCAACTTGAACAATTGAAGACCCAACTGAAAGACCAAGTTTGGGAGCGGGTATGGATGGACCACTTTAAGCCGATGTTATTTGGCCAAAAAAGTTGGGTGATTCCTGATGGGTTTGATATTGTGGACCCTGATGCGGTCAATTTGATTCTTGACCCAGGTTTGGCGTTCGGCACAGGAACGCATGAAACCACTGCATTGTGCCTTAAATGGTTGGACCAACATGATGTCAAAGGGAAGGACTTGGTTGATTTTGGTTGTGGCTCAGGCATCTTGGCCGTAATGGCCTTGTTACAAGGTGCCAGAAAAGTGAGCTGTGTTGATATTGATGACCAAGCAATCCAAGCCACTTTGCAAAACGCTGAAAAAAATGGTGTTTTACATGGAATTGAAGTAATTAATCCTGAAAATGTGCACCTCATCAAGAATAAAGATGGTATTTTAGCTAATATACTGGCAGAACCATTGATGATGTTTTGTGAAGACTTCTATCAGATGTTGAGCGAAGGTGGTTTTATCGTGCTCAGTGGCATACTGAAATCACAAAAAGACATGATTTGTGAGAAATATGCGCAGCAGTTTGTTGACATCGACGCTGAAATTGAACATGATTGGGTACGTGTGGGAGCCGTCAAAGGATCTGTTAGTTAAAAAGCTGACAGCCAATCTTAATAAATTCAAATAGCCATTGGTTATTAAATCATTGTTTTGCTTGGTGACGGCAAAAAAATAGACATTTAAAGTATTAGAGAAGAATTTTGTATACGCAATGTAGAGGTTGTGGTGAAGTGTTTGTGGTTGAAGTGGACCATTTAATACACGCCAGAGGACATGTTAGGTGTAATTTGTGTGGAACTGTTTTTGATGGTTTGGAGACCTTAAGTGCAGAAAAGCCACATGAAGACGAGGATTTGTTGTTACATGATTTTGATAATGCGCCACCTTTATTGACTCAAGCCTATCACTCGATGATGGTTTCCGAAAGTGTTGAAGAGGATTTAGAAGAGCCGCATGTACCTGAATTCGTCTCAGATCTAGATTCGCCTGATGATGTGCCTTTTGTCGCTGAAAAAAGAATCAAGGACACGCCCCAAACGTCTCGTTGGATGTGGAGTGGACTGGCTTTTTCTATGTTGCTTGGTTTGATTTGGCAAGCACAAGCCTCAATTTCATCGGGTCAGCTTAAACTTCCCGAAGGCAAGTTGAATGACCAAGTTTGTGCTCTAATCACTTGTCATAATGAACAGCTTGAAGTGGATTTAGAAGCGATTTCATTGGTTTCAAGAAACATCAGACCTCACCCTGGAAGAGACAATGCTTTGATTATTTCTGCCAGTATGATTAATGCCAATGAAGACAACTTAAAATTCCCTGCATTAGAAATTAAGCTGTCTGATTTAAATGGTCAAATTGTCGCCATGCGCCGATTTGTTGCAAAAGAATATGTGCCCAGTGATGTTTTACGTGCAGGGTTTGTCAGTAATACTTTAATCCCAGTCAATTTGGAAATAGTCAGTCCAGGTGAAAATGCAGTGGCTTTTGAAATTGGCTTCGTTCAACCATGAATATCAATCAGCCCAATCAAAAAGCATTTACCAGAGATTCTGTCCGACGTTACTTGGAATCATTGAATGGTCACAAAGCCAATCAATTGTATGATTTAGTGATTGAAGAAACTGAGCGTGGCATGATTCTTGAAGTTTTGAGCTGGTGCAAGGGCAATCGTTCAAACGCTGCAGATATTCTAGGTATCACGCGCACCACATTACGTAATAAAATGAGAAAGTTAAAAATCTCGTAATAATTCAAACTGTTTAATTTGTGCCTTTGTGAACTTTTGCAAATTCAGCTTAGAAAAAGATTCAATATCAATTAACTTCATTTTTATTCGCGTTTATAATACGCGCCTCTTTGAGCACATTCAAATTTATCATGACACAAAATCGTGTACCCATCAGAAGGGCTTTAATTAGCGTATCAGATAAAACCAACATTGAAACGTTGGCCACCGGATTGTCTCGTTTAGGCATAGAAATCATATCAACGGGCGGAACCGCTAAAATGCTAGAACAAGCTGGTATTCAGGTGACTGAAATTTCAGAGTACACTGAATTCCCAGAAATGATGGATGGGAGAATTAAGACCTTACATCCTCGAGTTCATGGCGCCTTGTTAGGTAGAAATGGAGTTGATGAGGAAGTCATGTCCAAACACGGTATTGAAAATATAGATTTATTGGTGGTAAATTTATACCCGTTTGAATCCACTATTAAGAAACCGGGTGTTAAATTGGAGGAAGCCATTGAAAATATAGATATTGGCGGTCCGGCGATGATTCGTGCAGCCTCAAAAAACCATGATCGAGTAACGGTGTTGGTTAACCCCAGTGACTACGAAGAAATGTTGGATGAGTTGAGTACTTATGGCGGTATTTCGCACTCCAACCGCCACGTTTTGGCGGCCAAAGCTTTTGCACATACAGCAAGGTATGACGGCATCATTTCTAATTACCTCAGTGCCATCAATGACAATGAAGAACAAGAGGATTTTCCTCGCTATTATACCAATCAATTTGAGCACCGCTCAGAATTAAGGTATGGTGAGAATCCACATCAAAAAGCGGCATTCTATACTGAACAAAATCCTGACTCAGGTACGATAGGACATGCATGGCAAATTCAAGGTAAATCACTGTCATATAACAACATCGCTGATGCCGATGCGGCATTGTCTTGTGTCAAAGAATTTAAAGAGGCGCCAGCCTGTGTTATTGTAAAACATGCCAACCCATGTGGTGTTGCGACTGAATCCAATTTAACTTTGGCTTATCTAAAAGCATTCGCAACAGATCCAACTTCTGCATTTGGTGGGGTTTTGGCGTTTAATGGAAAAATGACTGCAAAAACAGCCGAAACCATTCTTGAAAAGCAGTTTGCTGAAGTGATTGTGGCACCTGAATTCGAAGATGAGGCATTGGTGGTATTTGCCAGCAAAAAGAATTTGCGGGTTATTTGTTGTGGTAAGTTACCTGAAAAAACAAAACCATGGATGATGTATAAAAGAGTCAGTGGTGGATTGTTGGTACAAGATGCGGATATTGAAATGGTCAATGTGCTCGATGCAAAAGTGGTTTCCAAACGACAACCCACTGAGCAAGAGCTCACTGATATGGCCTTTGCCTGGAAGGTATGTAAATGGGTTAAATCCAATGCCATTGTTTATGTCAAAGATGAACAAACAATTGGTGTGGGTGCCGGTCAGATGAGTCGTGTTGTTTCTGCTCGTATTGCTTCAATTAAAGCCGATGATGCGGGTCTGAAAGTGCCGGGGTCAGTGATGGCTTCTGATGCATTTTTCCCATTCAGAGATGGCATTGATGCAGCTGCTCAAGCTGGAATCACCGCCGTGATTCAACCGGGTGGGTCAATTCGTGATGAAGAGGTTATCCAAGCAGCAAATCAACATGATATGGCGATGATCTTTACCGGCATGCGTCACTTTAACCATTGATCAGGAGTAAGTAATGAATCGTGTTTTGGTGATTGGATCAGGTGGCAGAGAACATGCATTGGCATGGAGAATGGCACAATCAACTGCGGTTGAAAAAACTTTTGTCGCTCCAGGCAATGCTGGAACTGAGTTAGAATCCAAAATCACCAATGTGATTTTGGATGTTGATGACTTTTCAGCCGTTAAGAATTTCTGCCAAAAAGAACAAATCAGTTTGGTTGTGGTTGGCCCAGAACAACCCTTGGTTGATGGTATGGTCGATTATTTATCGGCAGCAGGCATCCCTTGTTTCGGTCCTGATGCTCAAGCAGCTCAGTTGGAGGGGTCAAAAGCATTTGCCAAAGCTTTTTTGCAAAGACACCAAATTCCCACAGCGGCTTATGCTGAATTCACTGAAGTTAATGCCGCCAATGAGTACCTAAAAAATCAATCCTTTCCTATAGTTATTAAGGCTGATGGTCTGGCAGCGGGAAAAGGGGTGGTCATCGCAGAGACTCTAGTTGAAGCCGAAGCCACAGTGGCTGATATGTTGGCGATGAATAAATTTGGGGATGCGGGCAGTCGAATTATTATTGAAGAATTTTTAGTGGGCGAGGAAGCTTCCTACATCGTCATTGCTGATGGTAAAAATTTTATCCCAATGGCGACTTCTCAAGACCACAAAGCCAGAGATAATGGTGATATTGGTCCTAACACCGGTGGCATGGGCGCATACTCGCCAGCACCAGTTGTTACCGCTGAAATAGATCAACAGGTCGCAACCACTGTGATTCAAGCCACGTTAGATGGGATGATTAAAGATGGCATGCCTTTCACTGGATTTTTATATGCAGGACTAATGATTGATAAACAAGGTCAAGCCAAAGTGTTGGAATTTAATGTTCGATTTGGTGACCCTGAAACCCAACCCATCATGACGCGCCTTAAAAGTAACTTGGACCAATTGTGTTTAGCCGCAATTGAAGGACGGTTAAGGGAGACAACATGCGAATGGGACGATCGATTTGCTATGGGCATTGTGATGGCAGAAGAAGGTTATCCATTCAGTTACGCCAAAGGCAACGTCATCACAGGGTTGGATAAAGTCGATTCTGAGGTCAAAGTATTCCATGCAGGAACCGCATTAAAAAATGGTTCAGTACTTACCAATGGTGGACGCGTTTTGTGCGTTTGTGCATTGGATGGTGATTTAAAGCAAGCACAAACCAAGGCGTATCAGGCAGTGAAAAAAATCTCATGGGGCAGTGAATATTTCCGCACCGATATTGGTTTTAAAGCGATTGATTGAATAAATTGCGCACAAAAGACAAGATGAAGTAATATATATAAAGTTGTAGGTGATACAACATTGGTTAATCGTGTTCTTTTCAAAGGAGTTTTTTGTGTACCGTTCATTTATCTGTTCACTGGTGTTCTTGTTATTTTTAATTTCCGATGCTCATTCAGAGCTATTTAAGGCCAACAATTATTTTGCTCAAATTAATGATGTTAGGGATGTACTTTCAGGCGATATCAATGGTGATTTATATCCAGATTTAGTGGTTGTAACAGCTCATACCGAAGGCATCATTATTTATATTAATGATGGATCAAATCATTTTAAACCGACTCAAAATGCGTTGAACACAGGAGAAGCCAAGGATGCCTTGTTAGAAGATTTTGATGGGGATGGTGATTTAGATATTTGGGCCGGCTTGTTATCCGGCGAGTTTGAAGATTTTGATGCCCTTTATTTAAATGATGGAGAAGGCATTTTCTCTAAATCAGACTTAGATGTCACTCAGAACATATTTTTTACCGGCACTGATGAACTTTTGGCAGGGGATTTAGATAACAACGGTACCATGGATGTTATTAGGGTTTTGCGCAGAAGTAATAATGACAATGCGGGTATATATGTGTTCAAGAATACAGGTCAGGCAAACTTTGTAGAAACTGAATTACCTATTTCTTATGGTTTAACTCAATTGGCACATTTTAATCAAGATGGATTTCTCGATCTTTGGTCTTTTAACAGTGGTTTAACTGTATACCTCAATGATGGAAATGGCTTGTTCAACAATGAACTTAAAATTGAAACTAATCTTAATCTGGCTTCTTTTGATGCATTTCCGATTAATCCAATTCTTGAAGATATCGACAATGATGGAGATGTTGATGTTCAGACTTTTTCAAAAGACTTTTTTCTGCCTCGTCATTTAAACAATGGAGATGGGACATTCACTTCTTCTGCTGTAGCTGCTTATTTAACCAGCCCAGGCACTCAAGTGGGCACATTTTTAGATGTTGATGGCGACCAAGATTTAGATCTTTGGTACGGAACCGATCTGGCCAATAACACAGAAATTTCGATCACAAATGATAATGGTGAAGTTGATTTAAATGCCGAGACAATTGTTATTGAAGAAAATCAGATTGATCAATTGATTACTGATGATTTTGACAATGATGGTGACTTAGATGTGGTTTCAGTGGGTGTTGATGGTATCAACTTATGGGAACAGAAAGTATTGGGTCAGTTTGATCGGGTAGAACAAAGCTCAATAGAAGACGGTTGGGGATTGGTTACTTCGGTTGTGTTGGCGGATATGAATAACGATGATTCCTTGGATTTGGTCACAACAGGTAAAGGAGGCGTCAGAGTCGCAACAGGCAATGGTCGCAGTGGATTTGCCGCTTTACAACAGCAGCATGATGAAGGGATTTTCAGAAGCCACACAGCAGATTTGAATGGTGATGGTTTTAGCGACCTTGCCATCATTAAAGAGGGCGGTGAAATTGATTTATTATTTAACAATCAAAACAATGGGTTTCAAGTTCAAAGCTTATCAATTGATGCACCCAGTGCTTATAAGATCACCTCTGGTGACATTGACAAGGATGGTGATCTTGATTTTGTTGTACAGGAATATTTAGAAGACATTCATGTGTTTATCAACCAAGGAAACAACCTGTTCATTCAATCTCAAACCATTTTTGGTGGCTTTCGTGAATCTCAGTTGATCGATTTAGATCAATCTGGTGATGTGGTTTTGATTGCGCAAAATGCGTTTGATTCTTTTGGTGAAACTACACTAGGTGTCATTGAATACAAATTCATTAACGGTCAGTTCACCAAAGCCAGGTCTGTTGAAATTATTAATATGTTTCAGAAAAATTTGGTGTTTTTTGATCATGACGGTGACAATGATTTGGACATTCTCACTAACAAGTTGACTTCTGACGGATATGTGTTGGTATTGAATAATGATTTGGAGTTTGAAGCCTCCAGCTTAGACTTTCGCGGCCTCTACCCAAGTCAAGCCGCTGATCTAAACAACGATGAATTAATTGACTTGGTAACTGACAGCGGTGATGTTTATTTGAAAACCGATGCTGGATATGAGCCGTTGAACCAAGATATTAACGGAGGCAGCGCCAACCCATTTATATTAGGTGATTTTGATCAAGATTCTGATACAGACATGGTATTGGTTGAAGCTGATTCAGGACTCTCAACATTGATTAATACCACCATAGATCGAGATTTCACTGGCTTGTGGTATGACCCACGACAAACCGGTCATGGTTTTCGGATTGAGCAAATATTTTCGCATGGGACAGCAAAAGTTTTGGTGTCTTGGTATGTCTATCATAATGGCCAACAAATGTGGCTTACCGGATCAGGCGAGATTATTAATGACACCAGCACGGTTCAAATGTACATTACCTCAGGACCTGATTTTGGCGCTGATTTTGGTGCCAATGAGTTAAACGTTGACCTTTGGGGAACCGTCAGCATGACATTGACCAGTGCCCATACAATGATTTTACAATGGGATGGGACTTCGCTGGGCTACGGTCAAAGTCAATTGCATCTAAATCGTTTGGCAACCATCAAATCCGTCAGTAAAGAATTAAAGTCTATCAACAGTTGCCATTCTGGCTCTTGGTATAATCCCAGTACAGATGGTCAGGGGTTAGCTGTCGATGTGATTGACCTTGGAGGAGTTCAGATGGTCGTGAATTGGTATACCTACAACAATGGCCAACAGTATTGGCTAACAGGGTCAGGGCCGATTGTTGGCAATAAAGTGACCTTAAATGTTGTAACTACCAATGGTGCCAATTTCCCACCAGATTTTGAAAGCAGTGATGTTAATGTCATTCCATGGGGCGAAATTGATTTTGAATTGGTGGATGACAACCATGCTCAGCTATCTTGGCGGCCCATATTAGAGGGTTTTAGTGCGGGTGAATTGTCAGTTCAACGATTGTCTCAAATTGATCGTTATATTTGCCATTGATCAGATGTTGTCGAAATGAACAAGTGCTATACTTTGCATTTTTAGCTGATTACTATTAATTAAATGAGTCATAAAGGCGTACAGTTTTACCCACCCTTAGAAGAAAAAATAAATATCATCTCGCATGCATTGGGTTTAGTGCTCAGTATTGCGGGGTTTGTGTTGTTGATGATTCAAGCTGTTAGTCAGGGACTGACCCATGTTATTGCTTATGTGGTATATGGCTCCAGTATGGTGATTCTATATGCCGCTTCTACCACCTACCACCGATCTAAAATTCCCAGTAAACGGATTAAGCTTCGGGTGGTCGACCATGCGGCGATTTATGTTTTGATTGCTGGAACCTATACCCCATTTATGCTGTTGGCGATCCCAGGACCCTTAGGGTATTCAATTTTGGCAGCTGCTTGGAGTATGGCCTTAATTGGTATAGTGATTAAGATATTTTATACGGGACATTTTGAGCTGTTTTCAACCTTGCTATATATTGCGATGGGATGGGCTATCGTGTTTGCGATCAAGCCGATGGCAGCCAGCTTAGCCCCGGAAAGTTTGTTTTGGTTGATGGCCGGTGGTGTTTCCTATACGGTTGGTGCCATTTTATATGCCATAAAAAAAATACCTTACAACCACGCCATATTTCATTTATTTGTTTTATTGGGTAGCATCAGTCACTTTATTTCTATCTATTTTTATCTATAGGTATTGTTTGCTTAATTGACAATTTTACAATCAATACTGAGGTTTTGCAGTCGATGGATCATGGCTTTGGTACCCGAACATTGCATTTGCTCGTTAATGATTAAGGCTTGCTGAATGCCCATGTTTTGCGCTGTTGAATACCAGTTGTCACTGCCAGCAACAATCAAAGCTGTGGCAGCAGCATCGGCACTGATGCCATCATGGGTGATGACGGTCGCTGATACGATTTCGCCCACTGGCATCCCCGTTTGAGGGTTAATAATGTGTGAATAGCGTTGGCCATCAAACTCTTTATATCTTTGGTAGTTGCCTGAAGTAAATACAGATTCATCTCCAATGATTTCGAGTTCTGCAACTGTGGTCCAGTCCACCGGCGATTGGATGGCAATGCGCCAGGGCGCTTTTCCTTTGCTACCAATACTTCTTAAATCCCCTCCTGCATTGATGATGGCATTGGTGATTTGGTGTTTGGCTAATATTTCAACCGCAATATCAACAGCCAAGCCTTTGGCAATTCCACCAAAATCCAGCCAAACATGTGGATTGTTAGCAGTTAAAATCAATCCATCCAATGTCAAGTTATCAACGGTTAAATTGTGTTTAATGAGTGCATTGATTGAGGCTGTACTTGGCGGTGCTGATAAAATTGGATAATCATCGGTATGAAAGCCCCAAAGATGAATCAGTTCACCGATGACAGGGTTAAACAAGTGGTTTGATAGCTGAGCTTGGTCTATGGTTTGTTGAATGAATTGTGCTTCATCTGGCTTAAGTTTGACTGACTTGCCTGCTCGAAGTGATTGGTTGATATCGTGTAATTTACCCGATTTCCAGGCATGCCATTGATGATGCATGGCATTAAAGGTTTCACTGATTTCTGTAACTGCTTGGGTTGTTTGATTCTCATTGGCGTGCCAGATGTTGATGTCTATCAAAGTACCAAATACATACAACTGGTGTTTGCTCACCGTTAATTTTTGTGACTGGCATGAAGCCAAAAACAAACTAAAAACAAATATAAAGGTGGAACTTATAACAATTTTGTTGATAACCATTCTCATTAGCATTAAAATCCAGCCACTTTAACAGATATTCATACCTGATGATCAAAAAAACACTTATTTTAGCACTGTCGTGCTTCACTGTTGTGGCTTCTGCAGCAGAGAAAACACCATCCATGGAAGAAATGTGGCAAATTATTCAACAGCAACAAAAAACCATTGATGCCTTACAAAATAAATTAAAACAACAAGATAAAACAGTTAATGCAAAGGCTGAGCAACTTGAAGCTCAGGTTGATGCTCAACAAGAAGCCATTGCGGTGGTAGCGGATGCCATCGAAGAACAAGCTGAACCGATAGATCGCGTAAAAGTCGGTGGTTATGGCGAACTTCATTATAATAATTTAGATTCTGGTGATGAAATCGACTTTCATCGGTTTGTGCTGTTTTTTGGTTATGATTTTAATGAAAAAACGCGGTTCTTTTCCGAATTCGAACTGGAGCATGCATTGGCTGGCGATGACAAACCAGGTGAGGTTGAATTAGAGCAAGCTTATATCGAACATTTATTCAATGAGAGCACCAAAGCCACTGCCGGTATTAGTTTAGTGCCAGTAGGTATTTTGAATGAAACCCATGAGCCTGATACATTTTTTGGTGTCGAGAGAAACAATGTAGAGAAAAACATCATTCCTTCTACTTGGTGGGAAGCGGGTATTGGATTTAATAAACAATTCAATGAACGGGTTGGTTTAGATTTGTTTTTATCCAGTGGTTTGAACACACCAATTGCTGGTAGTAAAGCATTTTTAATTCGAAGTGGTCGTCAAAAAGTAGCTGAAGCACAAGCTTCAGACTTGGCATATACCGCAAGAATTCGTTACAACCCTATGCCGGGTTTACAATTGGCAGCCACCTACCAACACCAAACGGATTTAACCCAAGGTGCATTGGATGTTGCAGCTGATTTATTTGAGGTCAATGCACAGTATCAAAGGGGTGGGTTTGCTTTGAAAGCGTTGTATGCCAATTGGGATCTTGATCGTAACGTTGATGCGATTAATGCGGCCAGAGCCGAACAGATGGGTTACTACATTGAACCTTCATATCGATTTGGTGGTGCCAGAGAATATGGTCTATTCGCTCGTTATTCTGTTTACAATAACAATGCCGCTGACAGCGATGCCTTAGACATTGAACAAATGGATATTGGCTTTAATTATTGGTTCACACCAACTACTGTGTTTAAATTTGATTATCAAGACCAAAGTGAAGGTGGTTCGGATGATGGGTTTAATCTGGGTGTTGGTTATTCATTCTAATGCGATAATTAATTTTTTGAAAAAGATCAGATTTAAAACACTTTTAATCGCTGGCCTGTTGATGTTTGCATCAACAGGCTGGTCTTACTCAGCCGAAGAAAAAATCAAAATTGAGCAATTTTTAGCACAGCAATTCAATCAAGTAATACCCAAACCATCACGAATATGGGTTACAGCGGATATAAAACCAGCGATCAGTGCTATTTTGAATAGGCCCAGTAAACAGTTAAACTATCGCTATTGGCAGGCACAAGAGAAAACAATTTGGTTGTTAGACGAATTGGGTAAGGAACGTGACATAACCACCGCAGTGGTGGTAAAAAACAATCAAATAGTAGCGATTAAAGTGATTATCTATCGTGAGTCTAGAGGTGGTGAAGTTCAAGTGCCTTGGTTTACTGATCAGTTCGTAGGGGTTGATGCGACACAAAATTGGCAGCGCACTATTGACAGTATCAGTGGTGCCACCTTATCGGTTAATGCAATGAAAAAACAAGCAGAGCTGGCGCTCTTTTTAAGTGCTCAGTTACCATGAGGATGCGCAAGTTTTTAAGGACAGTGCATCGATGGATTGGGATGTTGTCAGCCGTCTGGTTGTTACAGCTGGCGACGACAGGATTGTTGTTACAGCATGCGGTTGATTTCAAATTAACCACAACCTATGTACAATCGCCTGTCATCTTAAAGTGGTTTGATTATGGACAGAGACAACGTGCGTGGGATTTTGCTGATGAGACGTTTTATCAGGTAGATGATGTGATTGGTTTTTCAGGGGTGTTTTTGAATCAGGCAGAAAAGGTCATCGGCGTGGCAAAGATTCAATCAGAGTGGTTGGTTGTTTCTACACAATCGATTTATCGATACAATCATTTAGGAGAACAGGTGATGCAATTGGACTCCTTTGACGGATTGCCAGAACCCATAACACAGGTCTCATCTTCTACAGCGGTGCTGGAAATACAATCTGAAGGTCAGTGGTTTACTGTCGACTTTAATGGATGGGTATTGCCTCTGACTGAGCCGGCTGAACCGAAACTTTCCAGATCACTTACGAAGGCTGAAGAACGTATCTTGTTTCCGAAAATGCTCAACCACCGCCTTAGCTATGACAAAGTGTTACATGGCATTCACTCAGGAATTAAGAGCTCAAGTTGGTTAAACACCTTGTCAGCTTTGGCGCTGTTTTACCTGTGTTTTTCAGGATTGTATTTGTTCTTTAAGCAAGCCAAGCCAAAACGATATCGCAGAGGCGATTAAAACCCCGCATTTGACACATCAAAACGAAATTTAATCACGGCTTAATAAGTCAACTTGATGAATACCTGACAATGAATGTGCAGTAGCTAAAAATTGGTTGTGAGTCAGATTGAATAATTTGTTAAACTGATAAGCTTACAGATTTTTGAAGGAATGAAGGATGAACCCAGAGCCGCATAATTATTTGATTCAAAGTGATGCCGTCTTATTTGGTATTTTGGCTTTAATTTTAGGTTTGGTGTTTTATACCAAACAAAGTAAGCACCCAATATGGGTTAAGTTTTATACCTATGTACCTGCTTTGTTGATGTGTTACTTACTGCCTTCATTCTTGACCACATTTAAATTAGTCGATGCCGATGCATCAAACTTGTATTATATGGCCTCGCGGTATTTGTTGCCTGCAGCTTTGGTGTTACTCACCATCAGTGTGGACTTGAAAGGTATTTTCCGATTGGGCCCAAAAGCTGGCATTATGTTTTTAACAGGAACATTGGGCATCGTGATTGGTGGACCGATTGCATTCATCGCTACTCGCGCCATGTTTCCCGAAGCTTTTGCTGCTTCTGGTGCTGATGATATTTGGCGTGGCATGACTACATTGGCTGGGTCTTGGATTGGCGGTGGTGCCAATCAAGCGGCGATGAAAGAAGTATGGGAAGTATCAGATTCAGCGTTCACTCAGATGGTGGCCATTGATGTGGTTTGGGCTAATATATGGATGGCAATTTTGTTGCTAATGGCACAACGATCTGCCAGCATTGATGCCAGAACTGGTGCTGATGTTTCAGCCATTGAGCGCATCAAGTTAAAAATGGAAACCTTTCAAAAAGAAAACTCACAACCAGTCACTTTGCCAGACTTGGCGATGATGTCAGCGATTGCATTTGGTATCACCGGAATGGCTCATGCTTGTGCCAATTGGTTGGGACCCGCAATCAAAGAAAATTTACCGATGTTGGCTGAAGTGAATTTAGATTCAACTTTTTTCTGGTTGGTGATTTTAGCCACGCTAGGCGGGGTGTTGATGTCTTTCACCAAGGCGCGCAAATATGAAGGTACTGGCGCATCTGCAGTTGGATCAATTTTTGTGTACATATTGGTCGCCACCATTGGCTTAAAAATGGACGTCACCCAAATTAAACCCTTTTTGTTCGTGATAGGTGGTATTTGGATCGCCATCCATGCCTTCCTGTTATTAGGTGTAGGTAAAATAATCAAAGCCCCAGTATTTTTCCTTGCTGTCGGTTCCCAAGCCAACATCGGTGGCGCCGCTTCCGCACCTGTGGTTGCGTCTGCATTTCATCCTGCTTTGGCACCAGTTGGTGTGTTGTTGGCAGTATTTGGCTATGTGGTTGGTACCTCAGCTGCGATGTTGACCGGGATTATATTGCAGTGGTTGGCCGGTTGATGAGATAACAGCCTCCGAATCGTCATTCCCGCGCAGGCGGGAATCTTCTTAAAGGTTGTCCATTAATTCAATGCCGTCTTCAACGAACATGGATGTGGGTGATGGAATAAATATCATTAAAAATTTAGAATGAATGAAGTTAAGCTAATTCATGGGGGGATTACCGCTCCAGTGTGACGATGTATTTTATTCAGCACAACCTGAAAATATCCCAATTACTTCGATCATGCTCAGTGAATAAGGGTCAATCCAATGTCTGCTTATAACGTTTGATCGCGATAATCACGATCAATACTGTAAAGACCAACAAGGCCATCAGGTCATATTGGTGATCAAATAGTTCGGTGCCTTTGAGCATGATGCCACGGATGATGCGCAGGAAGTGGGTCAGTGGCAGAACTTCTCCTAGGACTTGTGCCCATTCAGGCATGCCTCGGAAGGGGAACATAAAGCCGGATAATAACAAAGAAGGTAGGAAGAAAAAGAAAGTCATTTGCATCGCTTGCATTTGGGTTTTTGCGATGGTTGAGAAGGTGAAACCCAAGGCTAAATTGGTCACTATAAACAACAACACGCCAATCAATAAGTCACTGATGTGGCCGACAAATGGCACGGCAAAAATATAATGAGCAGCCAACAGTACCACACAGGTTTGGACACAGCCAATCACTACATAGGGCAGTATTTTGCCCAACATCACTTCAAATGGTTTGGCCGGCATCGCCAATAAATTTTCTAAGGTTCCGGTTTCTGCTTCTCGGGTCATTGCCATTGAGGTAATCATCACTAAGGTCATGGTCAAAATCACTCCAAGTAGGCCAGGTACAATGTTGTATTGGGATTTGCCTTCAGGGTTGTAGCGAGGGTGAATGATGACTTCAACCGGTCCGGGTTTTGGGTTTAAATTGGCCAGCGTTCCTTTGAGGTCATGACTCAGCGCTTGGTTTACGATGTCATTGGCTCGACCAATGGCATTTGAGGAGGCTGAGGGGTCTGAAGCATCGGCTTCAATCAACAACTGAGGTCGCTGTCCTTTGATTAATTGGGCAGTGAAACCAATTGGGAAATGCACCGCAAAAGCCACTTCGCCTTGAGCCAATAATGTGGTGTTTTCTCTGGGACTGGTAGATTTGATGGTCACATCATAATATTCTGAAACTTCAAAACCACGAATGATACTACGAATTTCAGTGCTGCTTTCTTCGGCATAAATAGCGGTGGGTAAATGTTTGGGGTCAGTATTGATAGCGAAACCGAACAACATCAACTGCATCAAAGGAATCGCCAGCATCATGGCGAAAGTCATTCTGTCACGGAACATTTGAATAAATTCTTTACGCAAAATGGCATCAACTCGGCTTATGGTGTGACTGATGTTTTGACTTTTTTGTTTCATCAATGTTGCCTTAGGTCTTCACCAGATCGTGCCATCAGTGCGATAAAGGTGTCCTCTAAACTGGGGTCTACTTGTTGCCAATTAACGGGGTCTTGTTTGTCTTGTTGTCGTCTACTCAGATCAATGGCCTGTTGTAAACTGGCTAAATGGGTGCCGCTGACATGTAAAGCATTACCAAAGTAGGCCACATGTTCGATACCCGGCTGTTGTTGTAGCCAAGGGGCTAAATGTCGAACTTGTTTGCCAATACCTTTAAAGGTTAATAAGCCTGACTCCTTAATGACATCCAGCACATGGCCTTGGGTGATTAGGTTGCCGTGAGCCAGATAGACGATTTGATCACAACGTTCTGCTTCGTCCATATAGTGGGTGGAGACCAAAACCGTCATGCCTTGGTTTGAAAAGCGATGGATTTGATCCCAAAAATCGCGTCGAGCTTGTGGGTCAACACCTGCTGTTGGTTCGTCTAATAACAACAGTTGGGGCTGGTGCATGGTCACAGCGGCTAAAGCCATGCGTTGTTTCCAACCACCAGACAAAGCGCCTGCCAATTGTTTTTGTCGATGTGCTAAGCCGAGGGATTCTAAAGTGTCATCTACCAAAGATTTTAACTGTGGACTGTTGTATAAGCGTCCGACAAATTCGAGGTTTTCTCTAATGGATAAATCAGCCCAAAAAGAAAATTTTTGGGTCATGTATCCAGTTGATTGTTTGATCAGTTTGGACTGTTCTCTGATGTCATAACCCAGACAAGTGCCTGAGCCCGCATTGGGTTTGAGTAAGCCGCAAATCATGCGGATGGTGGTGGTTTTGCCTGAACCATTGGGGCCGAGAAATCCCCATACTTGGCCTTTGGGCATATGAATATCAATGCCATTAACTACATTTTTACCATCATAAGATTTAACCAAGCCATTCACATCGATGGCCAATTCTGAATGATTGCTTGTAGAATTTGGCGCTGTTATGTTCACAAGATTACATCCACGGGCATACCTGGATTCAATGAATGACCTGCCGTCAGTTGAGCTTCAATTAAAAACACCAGTTTGGCTCGTGAATCTTTGCTGTAGATCACTGGTGGGGTGAATTCAGCAGCAGAGGCTATGTAGCTAATTTTAGCGGGTATCGTGCTGTTCATACCATCGACTTGAATGTTGATTGTTTGGCCTAAGCTCAGTTCATTAAGTCGGGATTGGCTGACATGAAATCGAACTTTGTCCTGATTGGTTAAACGAATTGATAAAACGGGGGAGCCGCTGTTCACGTATTCGCCAACATGGTAGTATATTTCATGCACCAAACCGCTCATGTTGGCAGTCAGGTTTCTTTGTGCCAGCTGATAATTTTGAGCAGCCAATTGGGCATCGGCGGCCTTAATTTGGGCTTCGATTCGGGACAGGCTGTCTATGCGGCCTCCCAGTTGCGCAACGGCGATGTTGTTTTCGATGGTTTTAACTTGCGCTTGGCTCACAGCAACATCAGTTTCTGCTCGGTCTAGCTGTTCAGTCGATATCAAACCTTGGTTAACCAGCGATTGAATTCTTTTAAGTTCAGATTGAGCCAAATTGAGTTTGGCTTGGACTTCTTTTTGTTGTGACTTTAGGGTATTCAGTTCTTCAGGTCGAGCCCCTTTTTGTAGGTCCGTAAGTTGGGCTTTGCTGGCAAATAAGTTCTGTTGGGCTTGTGCAACATCAGCCAATTGTCGGGTTGCATCCAGTTTGAATAACAATTGATTGGGGTTGACTGAATCACCTATTATAAGGTTTTGTTCAGTGATCCAACCTCCTTGTGGCGCGGAAATCATACGTAATTCTGCTTCTATGTAGCCGGTGATACTGGTTTCCTGAGTGGTGGCTTGACAAGCGGACAGTAACCAAGCCAAGGCGGCTATATACCAGGTGTGTTTGGGGTGTATGGTTTTCATGGGTTTTTTTCCAAGTTCAGCTTGAGGGCGTTCAACATGATTTTTTGATGCAAATTAAAAAAGGCAGTCAAATCAAATCCGATGTCATTGGGTGCAGCAAATACAGCTTTCCAAATGGCAGAAAAAATAACCGGAGCCACCATCAAACGACAAAATAATTCAGGCTCAGCCAGTTGGGTCTCACCCGATGCATTGCTGCGATGAAATACATCTGCCAAAGCGGTTAGTGCTTGTTCAATGACTTGTTCTTTGTACTGTTGAACAATTTCAGGGAAGCCGCCCGAGTCTCCAATTAAGATTTTAATTAAACGTGGTATCTGACTGTGTTGAATAAGGTTGGGCATAAATTCAGTGATCGCAATAATGGCTGATTCAGCTGTCGGTGCCAATGTCATCAGTTTAATTAATCTGGCTTGGTTGGGTTTGGCTATGGTTTCAATCAGACCATTGAACAGGGCTTGTTTAGAGTTGAAATATAAATACAAGGTTCCTTTGGATATACCACAGCGTTTAGCAATGTCATCCATCCGTGCCGCAGTAAAACCCTTTATATAAAATTCATCTAAAGCTGCATGTAACATCAATTGTTTTTTTGCGGCTTTGTCTGTCTCGCTGATGGCTCTTTTATTCATTATTTATACATATAACTGACTGGTCAGTCATTTAATGATGATTCGCACATGAGGTCAAGTCTTTTCTGTTTTATTGGCTTGTATCAGAGATTTTAGTTTTGATTGAATTTTATAGTTTCAATGTCAACTGTCCTGGGATTACTGAATTTAGGGAAAATACTTGCTCAGCCTATTTGTTAGTTTCTTATTCAGTAAATTCAAAGTGATCACGAAAAATAACATCCAGATTCAATTCAACAGCACCTGAGTCGCAGAATTCTCCGTCGGGTCTGAATTTGCCACGTTGGTCAAGTTTCAGTGCATTATTCTGTGCAGAAATGCAAAGATTAACTGGAACCCAATCAATGGCTGGACTGCTGACATCAGGTAAATAGGTTTCAGTTGGGCCTCCATTATCGGTGATGTCCGCCAGCAGGGCATCGGTCATTTCACTGTCACCAACTGCTGAGAATTCACAACTGGAATCACTGACAATGTTGTAACCAGATGATATGGGTTTATCCCCACCTATGCAGTTATTTAAAAAATTGTCTTCTAAAGTTTGTAAAATTGAACTACCGATATCAACGACGTGAGTATCATCAAAGCTGTAATGAGAAAAATTGGGCCCCGAACCAGAAACAAAAGTACTGAATCTGATTTTTGCACTGCCATTTGAAGTTCTTATACCGCCACCTTGGTTGTCAGTCATGGTCGAATTGGTCATGGCTAAGTACCCATTTCCGGTAATTTCAATGGCGTTACCCCCCATATCATTACTCGTAAAAATGGATTTTGTGATGAACATTTCACAGCCTACACAGTATATTGCTGGCCCCCAAATGTTTGTAAACCCCAAGTCTTCGGTATCATTGTCAATGAAGGTGGTATTATAAATATTGATGTCTGTTCCATGACTTGCAAATAAACCGCCACCTGTATTGGCACTGTTATTAGTGATAATGACGTGATCAGTAAATAGCTGGGTACCCGTATTGATTATTTGAATTGCACCACCTCCATTGTGACTGGCTGTGGCAGCTCTACCACCAGTTAGAGTTAAGTTTGATAGTTTTAAACTGCGACCATTGAAGACTTCAAAGAGTCGATTGTTGCCATTGCCATTAATTACAGTGTCGAATCCTGAGCCATTGATGCTGATATCGCCAAAAGTAACATCCAAATCGCCTGCGATTGCAGTATCGTCTTCGCCCAATAAGGTTAGTTCATACACAAAAGGTCCCAGTTCGATAGTTTGTAAGCCACCCAAAGCATTGGCTTCCATCACTGCTGCCCGCAGAGTACATTGATCAGAACCAACAGATACCTCACAGATACCATCACCTGGGTTATGATCAATTCCATCATTTAGTAAAGTTATATTAAAGGTCAGTGCTGAAATTGTTGTGTTGAATAAAATTAACAACAAAAGGATTAAAATTTTAGTTTTCATTATAAACTCCTGAATTTACTTTTACCTGTGTCAGTCTTATTACGTCTTATTAATAATATTTATGACATAGCAAGGGGGGCTTATAATTTGATCTCAGAACATTTACCAATAATTATTTTAGCAGATAAAAACATTCACTTATATTTGAGGCAATAAGAGTCAACAAATTCAGGTGGATAAATGACCCGTCTTAACCCAAATAACAGTTTCTTCATCTACATGAGGGTGGTGAGTGCTGAGGTGTGGGCTGCGGATCCAGCTGCCTTTAGGGTAACTACCATGTTCGTCTTTGAAAGTGCCTGACAGCACGAATATTTCTTCTCCACCGAAATGGGTGTGAGGTTGAAACACTTCACCTTTGGGCCATTTAACCAGCGCTGTGTTTTCAAGGATGTGGTTGTGCAATGGCATCACTTCAAGGCCTCCAATACCAGGTCGCCAAGGGGTGTGATTGGTATTGATTCGGGTTTGCATTGAATCTGTGTCTTGAAATTGACACAACTTAACCAACAAAGTACAACCTTCTTTGCTGAAAGGAGCGTGTGAGGTGCCAGCGGGATTTCTGATGTAGGTACCTGCTGGGTAATCGCCATACTCATCAGAAAACACCCCATCTAACACCAAGATTTCTTCGCCTTTTGGATGCTGGTGGGTTTTGAAGCTCGCACCGGCCTCATATTTAACCACGCTGGTGGCATGCCCGGATTCCGCAGCTTCACGTGCGAGCCGTTTTCGGAAAACAGCAGGTGATGGGCTGGCAGCCCAGTCCATATCATTGGTTTTAATCACCACCCGCTGGGTATAATCAAGATTGAAATTTGTTTCTTTTTTCATCAATAGCCTGTCGTTAATTGTTTCCGAACATCCCGCCATTCAGCAATTTTTAAATGTCACCGGAGGCCCATTTACAAAGTGTTAACAAGGTGGTTGCATTAAATTAACACAGCCTTCATTATAATTTATTTTTAAATCATTAATTTTAATCGATGCGCTTAGTTTACTTACTTGTGTTGGCTTTACAGTTTCAATTCATATCGACATCTGTTGATGCCAAAATGAAATCCAAAAGCGCAACCTTGAAAAAAATAGTCGTTGTTGGGACAGTTCCAGGGCCAGAATTATGGAAAGTTACTGATGGTGAACATGTACTGTGGATATTGGGAACGTTGTCGCCCTTGCCAAACAAGTTGGATTGGAATTCTAAGCCCATAGAGAAAGTTGTTAAATCATCACAGGCTTTTCTGTTACCACCTACTGTGACTGCGGAACTGGGATTTTTTAAGTCGTTATCGTTGGCAAAAACTGCTGTTGGAATTAAGAAAAATCCTGAAAAACAAAAACTTAAAGACATTTTACCAGCAGACCTATACACCCGTTGGTCGTTGTTGAAGAAAAAGTACATAGGTCATAATGATGGTATTGAAAAAAACAGACCTGTCTTTGCAGGCGAAAAATTAATGGATAAAGCGCTTAAAAAGACAGGCTTGAAAAGAGGTGTCGGTATCACAAAAAAACTTAAAAAAGTAGCAAGGAAAAGTAAAATCGAACTCATCCAACCCAAGATAGTAATTGACTTGAATGAACCCAAGTCAGCGTTGAAAAAGTTCAAAAAATCCGAAATGAACGACTTAGAATGCTTTAGTAAAACTATGGAGAGGATTGAAACAGATCTTAATGAGATGCGTTTAAGAGCGGTTGCGTGGTCCTTTGGTGATATTGAAACAATCAAGTCTTTGCCTTTTGTTGATGACAACCAAGCTTGCAGCACTGCATTGTTGAGTTCAGAATTGGCAGAAGACATGGGCATAACAGACATTCGTTTTCGTCTCAGAACTGTTTGGTTGAATAAAGCCACAACATTACTGGCTAAAAACAAAACTACTTTCGCAGTATGGCCAATCTTACACTTGTTAAGTGAAGACAGTATTTTGCATGATTTGGAATCCGCAGGGTTTAATGTTGAAGCCCCGAATTTAACTGATGCGTATATAAATGAAGACACCATTATTGAATGATGAGTGAGTAGGTATTTTCAAATCATAGATTTGACCTTGGTTAGATAACATACCTGATAGTTGCTTGATTGGGCTTGTAAGCATGTATTCATGTCTTCAATTCATCCAATGAACCATACACCCGATTCATGACTTCTAAATTAGTTTGAATTTCTTCATCCGACATCACTGTTGTCATGGCTTGGATCACTTCAATTTGTACTGACATGGATTGTTGTAGTTTGTGTTCACCTTCAGTTGTTAAATATAACTGATGCATGCGTGCATCTTGTGTGTCTTTGCGGCGTTCAATTAATCCTCGTGTTTGCAGTTTTTTTAATAATGCAGAGGTGTTGCTTTTTACCACCAATAAACGGTCACTGATTTGTTGTTGCGACATGCCGGGTTTGTGATTGATATTCATTAACAGTTCGTGTTGAGCCGCAGTGAGTTCAATTTTAGCCAGTTTGGAGTTCATTACTTTCTGGCATTTTAAATAGCATTTTACGACTGATAACCAAGAGGCATGACCTTTGATATCGCAGGGTCTTATGGTTTGCTTCGATTTCATTTTAGATAAGGTTCACATGTGAACTATATACTGTATAATGAAATTTTATTGAAGTAAACATAAATAATCAGTTGCAGATAAACGACATGTACCCATCATCAGTTGGTCCGTTGAAGCCACCCACTAAATTCAATACACTGAAAGAGATTCGAGCTCCACTTGAATGGTTGTTCGCTTATAGTAATCGGACGAAACTGGCTCACATCCCAGATGGTGATGGACGACTTTTGGTTTTGGTACCTGGTTATGGTGCCGATGAATGGTCGATGCGACCCTTAAAGAAATTTTTAAAATCAATTAATTATCAGGTATTTGATTGGGGTCATGGCCGCAATCGTGGTCATGTTAAACAAGACACTGAGCGGTTGGCTGAAACCATTCAAACCATCTATAAAAATCACAGTGATACAAAAGTAACCCTAATCGGATGGAGTTTAGGTGGCGTATTGGCGCGCGAGGTGGCACGCATTAGTCCTGAATGGGTTAAAGAAGTCATTACCATGGGTACGCCCCTAATGGGCGGTCCTAAATATACAGTGGTTGCGAAAAAATATGCCAAAACAATGGCTAAGGATTTGGATCATTATGAGGCAGAAATTCATGAAATTAATTCACAAGGTATCAAACAACCAGTGACAGTTATTTATAGCAAATCTGATGGCATTGTTGGATGGCGTGCTGCTGTTGATCGTTACAACATACAAGCGAGAAATGTTGAAGTTAAATGTTCACATCTGGGTATGGTCGTCAATGCCGAAGTGTGGCAGGTTATTGCGACAACATTGGCAGATTCAGATGGAGACCATCATGCAAATTGATCAAATAATACAATCATTAGCAACCAGTAAAAACAACGAAGTTGTCATTCCAGATAACTGGGCACAGGGCAGAACAGTGTATGGAGGATTGACAGCTGCTTTGATTTACCATCGCATGCAACAGAGGGTGGCCTTGGATAAGCCGGATGAATCAAGACCCATTAGGTATATTAATTTAAGTTTCATTGCGCCTTTGATGGTTAAGCAATCGATGTCGGTTGAAGTGGAACTACTTAGGACGGGACGAAGTGCCAGTCAGTTGATTGCTTTTGTTAAGCAAGATGGTCGTACTTGTGTGATTGCCCAGGCCTGTTTTGGTGTAGATCGTGAATCAAAAATCAACATCACGGGTCAATATAAACTAGATATGCAGCTGCCGAAAAAAGCCAATTTTATACCGCAAATTCCTAAGGTTGTCCCGCGATTTTTAAGGCATGTAGAAATTAACCTTCAACAGGGGCGTTTGCCATTCATGCAAGGAAAAAAAGATTATTTACATGGTTGGATGCGTTTCAAAAAGCAACCCACACAATTCAATGACGCGCATTTGATTGCTTTGATTGATGCATGGCCATCAACAGTTTTACAACAGTTAAAACTGCCCGCACCAGCCAGCACCATGAATTGGAATCTGGAGTTTCCACAAACGGCCCCTCAAATTGAGCCAAATCAATGGTTGGCATATCAAGCAACCACAGCACATGCCAGTGATGGTTACGTTTATGGTGATGCACATATTTGGAATGAAGCTGGAGATTTACTGGCTCTCAGTCGCCAAACAGTTGGGGTCTTTACCTGAAATCCATGTAGCATAATGATGTCGAAACTTGACTTGAGTATGATTCATCGAAGTCAAGTCAGTGCCCCATCTATTCTGCTGAAGTTGTTCCTGTAATATTAGATTTTATTTTACATACCGCTTCAGGCCATTGGGTGTGAAGATGTTATCTTTAGCCACTTCGGCATCATATACATTGCCTTTGGGGGCTTCGTTTTGTAGCCCCATGACATGGTATTTTTTGCTGTTTAGATCATGAAAAGTGGTGAGTACTGGGAAGGTGCCAGGCATTTTAGAATCTTGTTGTAAATAGGCCATGCTTATTCGGAAAAGTTGTCCTTGTTTGTCGTATTGATCGGCAATTGCAATTGACCATGAATCTTCATCAATGTAAAAATCACGTTGGCTGTATAGGTGGCGCCAATCATCTTTTAATGTGGCTCGTATAACCCAAACCCGGTGCATTTCATAACGAGTTAATGAGGGGTTAAGGTGTCCCGCTTTCAGTATGTCTGCGTATTTCAAGGTGGTATCAGCCAAACGGTTGTTGTTGTATGGAATATACATCGTTCTGGATTCAAGCAATGTCCAATTGAAACGATCAGGAGAGCCATTGACCATGTCGGTGTCATCAGCGGTACGCAGTGCATTGGCGGTGCTGATTGGCTGGTCATATGATAAATTGGGTGCACGAGTTACACGCCGTCGACCTTTGTCCCACAACCAAGCAGATCGAGGTTGCATAATTTGATCTAAAGGTTCTATCACTAGACCGCCATTGCCAGAACGTGTGACTGGTGCAGTGGTTTTAGAAATCATCGAAAACAAGCGATTTGGGTTTAGATTGTGTTTGAGATAATAGTCAAAACGAATCAATGATTCACGGGTAGTTAGTTGAAAGTGACCATCCTCTCCTACATTGGCATCGCTGGCATGATTGAGCAGTTGGATGCCGCGCCATCGAGCCACATGGTTAAAATAGACTTCCAAAGCCGTCTGAGGCAGGGGAAAAGGAATGCCACCACTGGCTTGTAAAATCCCCGTTTGTTGTGGATTTAACACAGCGGTAAGGGCGTTATTTTTACTGTTGTTATAAACCCATTCAGGTGCTTTGAAAGTACGGTGACTGGGGTAAATGGGCATTTTAAATGTTTCTGGGTATGTTTTGAACAGTGCCATTTGGCCAGCTGATAAATGGACTGCAAATTGTTGGTAGTTTTTAGCGGTAATGGTGAATAAAGCAGATTCAGATGAATCAACGGCTTGCACATCCTGCCAAGCAGGTATTCCGCTCGACTCATCAGCATTTTTGATGGCGCCAAAAGGCGTCAAGTTTCGGCCTAATTGCTCAGCTTGTTCTGCCGATACTTTAGCCAAAGATGGGCCGGTGGTTAACAGCATTAGGCAGGCAATGTATTTGTAGAGATGAGTCATTTTTTTAAGTCTCAGTAGGTATATTATTGAGTCGCATTTCTATTAAGTGATTTTCAAAACCGACTTTTCATAGGCTCTAATGGCTCTCAAGTTTTTGGCATAAACATGCAAGATGATTTCACTGATATTGTTTTGATGAAACCAAGCTTTGATGGCTTCAATCAGTAATTGACTGATGTCTTGCCCGCGGTGTGACTTCTTAACGTACATAAAACCTATGTAGCCGAGATGTGTGGTTTGAAAAAATTCTTTTCTCGGTCGAATTTGACCATAAACACTGCCCACAAGTTGTTGGTCAATTTCTGCCACCAATACCTCAGTGTCTACCGCATCAATGTATTTTTGAATGGGGTAATAACTGATGGGTTGGTCTTGGATTAAACTGGGGTCCATAGGACGCTCAGTGGCAATGATCTTTTGTTCAAAGGCCAATAAAGTAGGCAAATCTTGTGCTTGTGCTGAACGAATAAGTGTTTCTGACATAAAATCAATAAAAACAGATGCTGCTAATAGGGTATTTAAATCTTATCATTAAAATGATTTGTGTTATTTTATTGTTTACTCTTAAAGCCTTTAGATTATTAAATTGCAGTAAAATCAACCCACAACAATAGGTTAATGAATCCGTATGGGTATGCTCAGTAAAGTAGGAAAAAGTAACACCGCTAAGAAAATGCTGCGTTTGATGAACTGGTATGGTCCTTATTTAGGTGCAGGGGTTAAGATTGAATACATCGCCGAAGATTGGCGCGAAGTCAGAGTGGCCATGTCTATGCGATGGTATAACCGCAATGCAGTAGGGACACACTTTGGTGGTTCATTGTATGCCATGATAGATCCGCACTATATGTTGATGCTGATGAAGTTATTGGGCAAAGACTACATTGTTTGGGATAAATCAGCATCAATTGATTTTATCAAACCGGGTACTGGAACGGTTCGTTCTGCGATGATCATCACAGATGAAATGTTAGCCAATATTAAACAGGAAACACAAAGTGGAGATAAGTATTTGCCGACTTTTAAAGTGGAAATTTTCAATCAAAAAAATGAATTGGTGGCCCGCGCAAGTAAAACTTTGTATATCAAAAAAAAGCAGCATAAATGAATCCGTAATACAATGGACTGATTGAATGAAGCTAAACACCCAGTTGTATAGACATGACTTTAAGCGATATAATTTAATACCATGAGCCAAATCGAAATTACCATCAACGGCAAAACCCATCAATTTAAAGCAGGGGATGACCGCGCGATTAAAAACATGCCATGGAGTGAGCGAAAACAACTTATTGAAATTTTAGAACAAATAAAACAGGTCGAATATGTAAAGAGTCAACCCCCTGTACAGCAACCCAATATGTCAGCACCAATCGTCAATGAGCCTGTTAAGTCTGAATCGGTCAGTCCAGTAAAAACGTATGATAAATCAATAAAACCAGGTCATGGAGATGTAGATTCAATTATGAATCGTTTGATTTTGGAAGAAAAAAAGCATCAGTCAACCATACCAGAAAAGGGTGTTGTGGTTAAATGGATGTTGCTGACAATCGGTCTCTTTCTAGTGATTGCTTATTTAATATAAATTTTGCTGGCTACAATGTTGAGGTATAATCAATAGTAGACGTAGCGATTCGATAATGGCTTGTTGCGAGTTTTAATACTTAGCGAGTCCAATATGCCAGATTACAGAATCAAATTCCAAACCCTTGAGTTTTCACACACAGATATACATTTTAAATCGCTTAGAAGTAGTCAAGAATACTCTGATCCTGAGGGTGCTGCAGCTGCTTTAGGAATATCCTCTGCACAGTGGCCACTGTTTGGGGTGGTTTGGGATTCTGGCCAGGTTTTGGCGCATTTAATAGATGGTCTTGATACGGGCACTAAGCGGATTTTAGAAGTGGGTTGTGGTATTGGTCTATCCAGCTTGTTGCTCAATGCCAGAGGGGCAGAAATTACGGCCACTGACTATCACCCAGAAGTGGGTGAGTTTTTGATTGGCAATACGGCGCTTAACCAAGGCAAAGCCATTCCCTATTTAAGGACCGGCTGGGAAAATCAAGACACAGGTTTAGGTCGATTTGATTTAATTATTGGTAGTGATCTGTTGTATGAAAGGGAGCATGTAGAGTTGTTGTCCCAATTTATACATCGACATGCTAAGCCACAATGTGAAATTATTTTAATTGATCCAGGTAGAGGCTTCCATGCGAAATTCAGTAAAGCCATGATTTTACTCGGCTATACTCACAATCAATCTGAGGTTAAACCGCAAACTTACCTGGCAGAAAAATACAAGGGGCAAATATTGCGATATGTTATGGATTAATTTTTTAACAGTTAAAATAGCCCCAAGCGCTTGTTCGGAATTTATGTCACCGATATAATCTTTACTTTTAAGCCAAAACAAATTAATTCATGATTTTGCAACTCGGCCCTTATAAAGCAGACTTAACCACTCGGAGGGTGCTCAGGTCTGGTCAAGTGGTTAAATGGGGTGATAAAGCCAGTCATTTATTTATCTTGTTGCTCAAAGATGCGCCGAAAACCATCTCTAAAGATGAGATTCTTGATCAGGTTTGGCAGGGCCGCGTTGTTACGGAAAATTCTTTATATAAAACCATTGGCGCACTTCGAAAAGAATTGAATAAAGACGGCATTGAAATTGAGTCGGTTTTTGGTGAAGGGTATAGGATTATTTTTGAACAAGCTCTTGATGTAGAGGAAATCGCAAAGGCAGTGAAAAAAAAGAAATCCATTTTAAAGTGGCTGCCCTTTGTGCTACTTATACCACTGATTTGGTATAGTTATGTTTATCAAAAGTCCACTTTTTTGTTTTTAAAAATGAAACGCTTAGAACAAAACCTTGCGGTGACTAAGCAGGCTTTTATCAGTCAAGTGAATGTAAGAAATGAACTGGGTGAATTATTAAGTCAACGATTTGATTTGGACCCAGATGATTCATGGGAAAAACGATTCTATCAACTGTATGATCAAATGAATGCGCAAGAACGGTTTCTCTGTCAACAGACACGTGCATACACAGAAGGGCCCTTGTATGAGAAAAATCGAGCCGTTTTGGCCCTGTTGAGCAACAATCCTGAGATATCATATGAATTGCCTCTGGCGCAAGAATTAGAGACTCATTTAACGATTTGGTTGAATAAATACCATCGGGTTTTTCAAGCTTCTGAAAAAATGTGTTTGCTATATGTTGGCGTAGAGGATGGAGCACATTACCCATCGGAATTTGATGCTCAATTGTTTGCTTGGATCAAACAACATCATTAGAGGTTTGGCCATCATTGACCAAACCTCTGCTTAATTAATGGTTACTCAGGCTTGTGTGATGAAGTGAATACAAACAATGCAATCATCAGCGTGATTAAAACAATCATCCCAGCATAATTAAGTCCAGGCACAGTAGCCGCTATGCCTTGGTTGGGTGCGATGGGTCCTATACTGATGCTGTCGATGCCAATCAGGTTACCATTAAATGGTGGCTGACCAGTATTTTCCACAAAATAAATCAAAGCGAGTCGGCCATCACCATTGATTGGGACATTGAATTCAGTCCATTGTTCTGGGTAAGTACCTGTTGTTAAATTTGGGTTGACGGATAACACCACTTGAAAATCTCCAAATTGATTGCCTCCGGTTCCATTGGAGGTCGGCTGAACGTTGACACAAGGACCTGTGTTGGTTCCGCCTGATGGACTGTATGCCACCACCAAATTATCTGCTGCAGGTGAATTGGCCACTGTTCGAGTGAAAAAATTCAATTGTTCAACAAAACCGATATCTGGCAGAATCAACCAGTCACATAAGACATTGCCGCCCGTTTGGCCAGCGCCGCCAATGATGTAAGAATTATCTGGCCCTGCCTGAGCCGGAAAAACGGAAGCAAAGCCTTGCCCCCAAAATAAGTCGCCGATAAAGTCTGATCGATTTTCAAAAATCCACCCTTCATTAGGCAACTGATTGACTGTTTCAAATCCTTCTGTATAACTTCCAGCCTTCAGTGGTGTTGAAAGTATAAACAATATAAGTAATAAAAATTTTGCTGGCTTCATAAGATAGACTCCTTTAAGTGTGCGTTATAAACCATCGATAGATTAATGCAGTGGGCCTAAATGAGTTACTGAAACTATCTGAATAGTTCTGACAAAAGCTGACCGGCGGCTCATTTGGATAAGGCAGCGATGTTGCTTAGTTTGGATAAAGGAAAGCGGAAGCTACAGGGATAGCCAGAAGATGCAATCAGCACCTGAAACAATATTCAGGTGCTGAAAGTGGGTAAATTACTGATTCAGGAATTCGTCCAAGAATGCTAAATATTTATTTGAGGCTTTAATTCTGTTCTCTTTTTTACTGAAGCCATGTCCTTCATCATTAAATAGTAAATAATCGACATAGGTTCCACCGGCACGAATGGCATCCACCATTTCATCACTTTCGACTTGCAGAACTCTTGGGTCATTGGCACCTTGAACAACCAATACAGGACTTTTTACTTGATGACCAAAATTAACCGGCGAAATGGCATACAAACGATCTTCATCGGTTTCTGGATCACCCAATTCATCATACAATGATTTACGGAAAGCTTCCCAATAAGGCGGAATACTCTTTAGGGTGCGCACCCAGTTGGTTACGCCAAAAATATTGACGCCCACTTTGAATTCATCAGAGAAAGCCATGGCTGCCATAGTCAAGTAGCCACCATAGCTGCCACCCATAACACCAATTTTGTCGGCATCGACCCAAGCTAAGCTCTGTAAGTATTTTTTGTTGTAAACCACGTCTTTTAAATCATGGTCACCATGTTTTTTGTCATCAAGGTGGAAGAAAGTCTTGCCATAACCACTAGAGCCACGATTGTTGATTTTCATGACGGCATAACCATTGTTAACCAAATGTTGAGTCAAGGCGGAATAGCCGAATCGAGATTGTCCACCTGGACCACCATGAATGTAAATCAAAGCAGGTACTTTTTTCATCTCAGCTTGTTTGGGTTTGTATAAAATGCCAGGAATTTCTAAGCCATCAAAACTTTTAAAGCGCTTGACTTCACCACTGACCAGGTTGGCTTCATTGATGATTGGATTACCTGTGTTGGTTAATCTGACTGCGCTGTCTGCACCCATTGTATATGTGTATAGGTTGGATGGAGAAGTGTCTGAGTTCAGGTAGAAAACCATTCGGCTGGAATCATCACTGAAATTCACACCACGCAAGTCACCAGGTGGTAGATTAGGTAGAGTCACTTGTTGATTGGTTTCGGTCATGACTATTTCTAATACAGTTTGTGCATCTTGGTTAACACCTGTCACACGGTATTTACCGTCTTTAGAAAAATAGCTGAAACTCACATCCCAATCAGCGGCATAACTTAAGCTGTGTTTTTGGCTGGTTAAATCATAAGCCATGGCTTGGTTAAATTCTCCATCTGCATTGCTGCCATAAATCAAATTTTGGCTGTCAGGGGTAAAGGTATAAACGCCCAAGGCCACATCTTCTGGATCCGAACCAGCGACCATTTCAGGCTTTTTATCTTGGCTGTTTAAATCAACCACATAAAGATCTGAATCGGCATTGCTGTTGGTTTTATTCAAAGCCAACCATTGACCATTGGGGCTGATGCCACCCATTTGATAACCAGAATCATTTTGGTAAACCATCTCACGGCTGTAGTCTGACACTTGGTAAAGGTACAGGTCAAAAAACTTGGGATCGCGTTCATTGATGGCGATATAAAACTGTTGATTGTTTTGATGCCAGCCATAAAAACTGGCTTTTAAATCGTTACCTGGCGTCAAATCTACAATACTGCCATCCAGGTTGCGCACATAGACATGATTCAATTCATTACCACCTTGATCGGCGTTATACAAGATGCGGTCATCGTTGGGGAACCAGCTGTTAACAAATATAGATTCAGCGCTTGATGCGGTTAACGCCACTTTGGCAGAACCATCCAGTGGAACTCGATAGGCATTAAAAATACCGGTTTCATCGCTGCTGACCAACACCGCGGTGTTGTCATGATTTATCGATGAACCAAAAACTGAAGTGGTTTTGAAAAATTCGTCAGCAGTATAAATTTGAAAATTGTTTTCAGGGGCGTTTGGTGCTACAGCTGGTTTGTAATGTTGACATGCAGTTAAGAACAGTACAAATCCAAGTGTTGTGAGCTTTAAGGCTTGTGATTTCATGAATGTATTCCTCTATTTTTGACAGACTATACTGCCGAGAAGGGGCGGTAATGTCAATTATATTCAAAAAATTAAGCGATGTACTGCTGTGGCCTATTGATTTTTACTGTGAATTAATCGGCCTCGTAACCATTGCTTGGTTGGTTTACCGAGCAGGGTTTTCAGTTCTGGGGTGGCCTTACGGAATTCTTTGAGGAAAATGGGCTGGCTTCGGCCTCCCAATTTGGCAAAGAAAACATACTCTTGGTCAAACTTGAGTGGGCTGCATTTGTTGTCGGTGGGTAACTTGCTCATGTCTACATCAACAGTGTCGGTCACTTTGCCTTGCCAGATTTTTTTGGTTTGGATGTAACTGAGTTTCTTGCTGCCAAAACTCATTTCTTTGGTATAAATACCAGAAAATATATAGGTATAGTTCTTATTTTTGAGTGTATAAAAATCCAATTTGGTTAATTCTTTGCTACTCGGCTTGACCTCTTGAATCCATTCACCATTGACCAAACGAGGAGGTTTGGATTTGACTGGTTCAGGCGTACAAGACCAAGTGGTTTGACTCATTGTGATGCCAGTTAAGGCGATGAACAGCTGTTTTTTCATGGGGTCTCTAACCAAAATGTTACAGGACCGTCATTGATTAAGCTCACCTGCATATCAGCACCGAATTGTCCGGTTTGAATGCTGAGCCCTGTGTTGTTAGCCAGTTTGACCAATTGGTTAAAAATAAGTTCGCCATGTTCGGGTGTGGCGCCACGTGAAAAACCAGGGCGGTTGCCTTTTTGGGTCTCCGCTACCAAAGTGAATTGAGACACCAAAAGCAATTCGCCTTGGATGTCGTTTAGCGATAAATTCATCTTGCCTGCCTCGTCGCTAAAGATTCTATAACGACAGATTTTATTTAATAATCGCTCAGCTTTTTCGACACTGTCTTCGCGCTCTATGCCAATCAAAGCCAATATGCCTTGATTGATTTGGCCTACGGTTTGTCCATCTATATCGACTTGAGCTTTTTTGACTCTTTGGATTAATGCTTTCATCACAATATGATAACAAAAAACGACCTCATAAAGAATGCATAACTTGGTAGTATGGTGAGCAAAGCAGCAGTGCGAATTAAAAAAGTGCAATAAGTCTAATAATCCGTTTTTTAAACTGATAAAATTTATAAAAAATCTATTAATCATCATTAAAAATATTTATTAATTTATAAGGGGGGTATTTATGAAGTTATTAATCGTCGCGTGCATGAGTGTTTTAACCGGATTGGCGCAATCAAGTAACCTAACGGTTCCCAACACATTCTCACCCAATACACCGGCCCGTGCTGCAGAGGTGAATGCCAATTTCAATGCAGTGAAAACGGCTGTCAATGACAACAATGCCAGATTAGACGCGATTGAAGCTTTGTTGGTTTCGATGCAAAATACCATCACGGCTCAAGAAGCGGAAATCAACCAATTAAAGTTAGATTTAGCTGTTGTAGAAAATAACAGTGTCTTGACCTTGGATGGGTATTTAAGCTTAACCACTTTCAATGGCTTTGATACGGCGGAATTCACAGGAATTAATCTTCAAGTTAATGACGGTAGTGATGATACTGAAGGTGATGTTAATGGCTTGGGTAATGTGATTGTTGGATACAACGAACAGCTCACGGGCACAACTTTTTGTAGTGACCCTCAATATATAGAGGCAAATGAATGTTTTTTTAATTTGGGTGTTTGGCAAAGTAACATCACCACTGGTTCACATAATTTGATCTTAGGGTCAAACAATTCATACACCAGTTATGGTGGTGTGGTTGCAGGAGCTGGAAATGTTATTAACAACAAGTTTTCATCGGTTTTAGGTGGTGCCGAAAGTGTGGCAAACGGCATTTACAGTATTATTTCGGGTGGAAGTGATCACATAACCCTTGGAGATTACAATAACATCAGTGGTGGGCGTAGACACATAACCACAGGAAAATACAGCAATGTGAATGGAGGGATTGAGAATAAAGCCAGTGAGGATTACAGCAGTGTGAGTGGTGGTGCGGGCAATGAAGCCAATGCCAATTCAAGTTATGTAAGTGGAGGCGCCGCTAATCAAGCCAATGCCGTTTGGAGCAGTGTCAGTGGTGGCAAGGGTAATATAGTCAACGGGATTGGTGGTAGTATCAGTGGTGGTCAAAATAATGAAGCCAATGGAGTTTATAGCAGTGTTTCTGGAGGTAGAGACAACACAGCCAGCGGCCTTGAAAGTAGCGTTGTTGGTGGTATTGCTAATGAGTCATCTGGTGATGGAAGTTCTGTTACCGGTGGTGGTTTGAATGTGGCATCAGGGGAACGGAGTGCTGTCAGTGGCGGATGGACCCGAACAGCACCAAATCTAGATGATTGGGTGGCAGGTTCATTGACCGAAGATTTTTAAGGATGTTACCATGAAAATAACAACCTATGTAATCGTTATGGTGAGCTCATCTGTGTTGGTTTCAGAGTCTTTTGCTAGCGACTTGATATACAAAAGTGGTTTTGAATCTAATGCTTTGGTTTCAGGTCATTTGAATGGAATGAAGACAGGAAACATTCAACTGAAATTAAGTTCTGCTGATAGTGATGAAATGCTAACAATTGAACAAAATGGCGGCTTCTTATTCGAATCATATGTAACTGTTGGAACGAGTTGGCAAGTGACTATTGAACAATTGCCAGCTAAACAGCAATGTAGTCTCAGTCACTCTTCTGGCACCATGACACAAATTGGTGTTGATAATTTAATGGTTGAATGTGGCGACTCAGATTCTGAATGGGATGTCATGAACTGGGATGAAGGTGTTTGGCAATGATCAAAGTCTATTTTCCGTTGATATTTTACTCTAATATTCGTTTTTTACGCTGTTTGCTGTGAGCAATGTTAATTAAGTCATTTCTTTTTTTTTACAGTTGATTTATTGTTTGCAGGTGGAGGTGATTTAAGTGGTGTCACCAACGAAAATTATGAACATATTGGTATGAAATCGAGAATGGTCATAGAATTTCAAAATATCCCAATAAAAGTAAAATCAAATTTGCATAAATTCATGTCTCAAAGCCGTATTTTGTGATGTGATAGATAAAAAAAATTGATTGAAACAATTGGAATTAAAACTAAGCTTCAACTTCGCTCAGCCAATGAGTTATGAGTCTAGAAATGCACCTACAAGTTGTTGTAACTTTTCAAGGTAATCCGGTTTCATTGGATCCAACCAGATGGCGTCTTCCTCTTTGCGCAACCACGTCAGTTGGCGTTTGGCCAGTTGTCGGGTGGCGGCGATGCCTTTGAAAATGAAGTCATCTTGATTGGTTTTGCCCGTTAAATACTCCCAAGCTTGGCGATATCCAACTGAACGCATCGATGGTAAATCGTCGTGGTTTCTGTGATCAGCCATTAAGGTTTTCATTTCATCTAAAAAACCCTGTTTAAGCATCAGTTTAAAACGCTTGGCAATGCGTTCATGTAACACACTGCGATCTTCCGGTGAAATGATTATTTTCAAGGTGTCGTATTGAAGCTTCTGGCCTTGGTCTAATTCATACCAGCTGGTCATGGTTTGGCCGGTTAACAGAAAAACTTCATAAGCTCGGTTGATACGCTGAGGGTCGTTGGGGTGGATTCGGGCAGCGCTTTGCGGATCCACTTCGGCCAATAAGTCATGCACATGTTCCCAGCCCAATTCATCGGCCATGGTCTGAATTTTGATTCGAATGGCAGGGTCAGCTTGTGGCAGTTTGGATAGGCCGTGTTGCAAAGCATTGTAATAAAGCATGGTGCCACCCGCCAACAGCGGGATGCGGTCTGCTTCTAAGCTGTTTTGCATCAAAGCTTTGGCGTCGGTACAGAAATGAGACGCGGAGTAAGGTTCCCAGGTTTCACACACGTCAACCAAGGCATGTGGCGCACGAGCTAAAGTTTCAGCATCTGGTTTAGCGGTACCAATGTCCATGCCTTTATAGACCAAGGCTGAATCGACCGATATGATGTCAGCTGCGTATTGTTCATGCAATAAAATCGCTGCATCGGTTTTTCCTGCAGCGGTGGGGCCCATGAGTAATATCGCACGTTTATTCATTAGAGTTGATCATTAGAGTTCGTTGTCACTGATGGAGTCGGTCATGTAACGAATGATGGCTTTTTGTTTGAGGTTATTGGCCTTTAAATGTATCAAAATCAATACAAACATAACTATAAAACCAATTTCAAATATGTGCACTTCAAGAAATTTGGGATTGCTCAATACATAAAACAGCATTGCTGCCACTAAAATGACTAAACTGCTCAAGGTGCTTAGTCTATTGATTCGTTTGATGTGGTTTTGAAACTGTTGTTTTTTCATCAGTATACTTTTCATCTACTGGCCTCTTAAGAATAATTTGTCCAATTGTTTCATATCTAACTGCGTCCAGGTGGGTCGGCCGTGATTACATTGATCTGAGCGCAGGGTGTTTTCCATGTCGCGTAATAAGGCATTCATTTCCATGATGGATAATTGGCGGTTGGCGCGGACCGAACCATGACAGGCCATGGTGGACATGATTTCGTTGATTTGTGCTTCGATTTTCTGACTGGAGCCCAAGGCCACGATTTCAGACAACACGTCTTTGATGAGGTTTTCCACATCCGCATTGGCTAACATGGCTGGTATTTTACGAATCACCAAACTTTCTTCGCCAGTGATGGTGATTTCAAAGCCCAGCTGTTCAAACCAACTTCGATGGGTTTCTACTGCGTTGACTTCGCGACTGGAGACATTGACTTGAATCGGCACCAATAATTTTTGGTTGCGCAAAGCATCTTCAGCAAATTTTTCTTTCATGCGCTCATAAGTGATGCGTTCATGCGCTGCATGCATATCTACAATGATTAAACCGTGTTGGTTTTCAGCAATGATAAATACACCATGGATTTGCGCTTTGGCATAGCCCAATGGCGGAATGTCTTGTTGATCCTGTTCTGAGGTCGGCAGGTTGTTGTATTCGCCAGCAGGGTAGTTGGACATGTTTTGGCTGGCTTGAACGGATTGATTTAAGTAATCAAAACTGGCTTCTCGCACACCTTGAGAAGGCTGGTTAGATTGAAAATTGCCACCTTGTCCTGCAGAGCCACCACTGGACAGGTTCATGCGGTGTTGCATCTGAGAATAATCCGGCAATGGTTCGGCCACTGTCGCTGACATTTCACCCACACGGGTGTGTGCCAGGGATTGGTGGATGGAGCCAAAAATAAAATCATGAACCAATTTGGAATCACGGAAGCGCACTTCGTGTTTGGTTGGATGCACGTTGACATCAACCAACTCAGGATCAATATCTAAATACAAGACAAAAGCTGGAAAGCGGCCGTGAAACAGCACGTCTTGGTAAGCCTGCCTGATGGCATGGCCAACCAACTTGTCTTTAATCATGCGGTTGTTGATGTAAAAGAATTGGCGGTCAGGTTGTGCTCGGTTCCACGATGGTTTTGCGACCCAGCCAGACATTTTCAACTTACCTCGTTGTTGTTCAATAAAGATCGCATTTTCAATGAAGTCTTTGCCACAGAGTTGATTGATGCGCTGGTGTTTGAGGATTTCAGAATGACTGTCTGAATGACATCCTTGTGCATTGCGAATCATTTTGCCATTGTGGCTGAGTCTAAAGGTGACATCAAATCGGGACAATGAAACCCGTTTGATTAGTTCATCAATGCGTAAATATTCGGTTTGGTCGGTTTTCATAAAACGCCTGCGGGCGGGCGTGTTGAAAAATAGATCTGAGACGATAATGGTGGTGCCAATCGGATGTGCAGCAGGCATCGGGCCTTCAATTTCACCGCCATGGGCATTGATTTGATAAGCCATTTCCGCATCTTGGTGACGTGATATCAGCTCAAAGCGACTGACTGATGCAATACTGGGTAAGGCTTCACCCCTAAAACCCATTGATAGCAGTGATTCTAAATCATCCAGTGACTGAATCTTACTGGTGGCATGGCGTTGTAAGGCCATGGATAAATCTTGTTCGGTTATACCTTGGCCATTGTCAGTAATTTTAATTCTTTTTTTGCCGCCAGTTTGAACATCAATATCGATTACAGTGGCGCCTGCATCTAAAGCATTTTCAACCAACTCTTTAACCACTGAGGCTGGTCTTTCGACCACTTCACCTGCAGCAATTTGGTCGATTAATTGATTGGGTAGTTTTCTGATTATCATGAAATGAATTTTAGCATGAGATGATTCTTTTCGCCTGTTATGTGGCATAAATTGGGTAAATCGTATCGGCATATTCTGGTGTGTGGTTTTGCTTAATGGCTCCAGATACGGCTAAGCAGAGCATAAAGTTTAATATTCGGCTTGATATTCTAAATAAAAATCATTATCATTCGCAACGTGTTTAGATTAAGGTAATTTTTTTGAAAAAAACGAAATTCAACTGGAAAAAGCAAATGCATACATGGCATTGGATCAGTTCTGCTGTTTCTTTGATTTGTATGGTGTTGTTTTCGATAACTGGGATTACCCTCAATCATGCAGAATTTTTTGAGTCTGAGCCCAGCGAAACCACAATAGAAGCCATAGTTCCTGCAGGTATTTTAACTCAATTACCTGTTGTCAGTGAACAGACTCCTGTGGATGCATTGCCTACAGTTTTGATTGATTGGATTGATCAAGCTGTGGCTCATAAACTACCGATTAAAAAATTAACACCTGAGTGGAATGAATACGAAATTTATATACAGCAACCTTTGCCGGGAGGTGATCAATGGATGTCAATTGATTTGAGCAGCGGCGATTTGGTGTATATGCATTCAGATCGTGGACTGGTTTCTTGGCTTAATGATTTACATAAAGGAAGGAACACGTCGCTGGTGTGGATATGGTTCATTGATATATTTGCGGTGGCAACCTTAATATTTTGTATCACAGGGTTGTTGTTATTACAGATTCATGCAAAACGCAGGCCATCAACTTGGTACATCACAGCAGCAGGGGTTGTGGTACCTGGGTTGATTGCTTGGCTATATATTTAAAGAGAAGGTCGAATGAAAATTAAAAAATATACAACTTTATTGGTTTTATGGCTTGGTTTCACGGCGCAAGTCAGTGCTGAAAAGATTCAGTTTGAACTGAGTATTGAGATTCCAAAAATCAATGCTTCAGAGTATCACGCGCCTTATCTAGCGACATGGATAGAAACGGCTGATCGCCAAACAGTACTAGCCACCAGTTTATGGTATGACGATCAAGAGAAATGGTTGAAAGACATCAGACAATGGTGGCGTAAAACCGGTAGAACTCAAGCCAAACCCTATGATGGAGTTACCGGAGCAACCCGAAGACCTGGCATGCATAAGTTGGTGTTAAAAAGTCAAGATATCGCTGAAAGTCTAGAGACAGGTGAATATGTGATGATGGTAGAAGCGGCACGTGAAGTTGGCGGTAGGGAAGTCTTGAGTTTGCCTTTCAGCTGGCCGGTCAAAGAAGATACAGCTGTTAAAGCACAGGGTGAAAAAGAATTGGGTTCAGTCACATTAATAATTAAACATTTATAAGAGGTATTGATATGAAAAATCATCTAAAAACGATCCAACTGATAAGTCTATTTTCTATAGTCACTATGAGTTTACTTCCATCTGCAGCGTCTGCTCATAAAAGATGGGTTTTACCGTCACTGTTTTCGGTTTCCGAACAACAATGGGTTACATTTGATGCCACGGTTTCGAACAATATATTTTATCCAGATCGTGCATGGCCATTGGACAGCATCCATGTATATACGCCTGATACAAGTGCTGGGCTGGTAGAGAATAAACAAGAAGGCCATCGACGCAGTACATTTGATGTGAATTTAAATCAAACGGGTACATTCAGAATCAGTTTGGGTGGGGAAAATTATTTTGCACGTTACCCTAAAGTTGACCCAAAACCAGATGAGCGTCCGTTTCATGCGATTCGTGCTGGTAGTTTAAAAGAGTTGAAAAGTAAAATTCCTGCTGATGCAAAGGACGTCAAAATGTCACTGTCTAACAGTCGTTTGGAAAGTTATGTGACCGTTGGTGCACCGAGTACTGAAGTCTTTAAATCAAGCGGTTCAGGTATAGAACTGATACCCACTACGCACCCGAATGATTTATACCAAGGTGAGCAAGCCACATTTAAATTTACCGTTGATGGAAAAACGGTTAAAGATTTATCTGTCTTGATGGTTTGGGAAGGCACGCGATACCGAAATGATGAACAAGCGATTGAATTAAAAACGGATGAGACAGGCAGTGTACAGCTGGATTTAACACAAACAGGCCGGTTTTTAATTGAAATTGAGTATGCCATTGATATGCCAGCAGAGGCTGAATATGCAAGTAAATCCTTTGCCTATTTTGGTACTTTTGAAGTCTTGCCTCAATAATTTGTGACTGATAAAAGGAAGGCTTATAAGGCATTGTTCTTGTAAGCCTTCTTGGTTGAGCTTTGATGTGGTTATGTTGACAATAAAATCACAATAATTAATCGAACTGAACAATCACACTTGTCTTAAGTTATCTCCATTAAGCATTCGCTCATTTAAGGTAAAAAATATTCTTTTGCATTGTTGCAAATGCTAATCATTCTCATTATAATTTGGGTTTTTATAAATAAGTGGAACTCATGTCTATAAAACACTCATATTTACTTTTGGCCTTAACTGGTTACAGCGGCATATCAGCAGCTGACGACGTTGAAAATTTAAATGAAATTGTGGTGACCGCAGCTGGTTACGAACAAAAACTGGTGGATGCACCAGCCAGTGTCACTGTGGTTAGCAGAGAAGAACTTCAATCCATGCCTTTCAGTAGTTTGGCCGATGCCTTAAGAGGCATTGAAGGTATTGATGTGGGCAGTGGACAAGATAAAAATGGCAACATCAGCGTCACGATGAGAGGTCTTCCTTCTCAATATACATTGGTGCTGATTGATGGCCGCAGACAAAGTGATGTGGGTAATATTGGGCCCAATAATTTTGGTAACAGCCAATTTATGTACATGCCACCCTTAGAGGCCATTGATAGAATCGAAGTGGTTCGTGGGCCCATGTCAACTTTATATGGCGCCGATGCCATTGGGGGTGTCATTAACATCATTACCCGTAAAAATCTTGAAGATTTAACTGGTAGTGTGACGGTCAGCTCTAACATTCAATTAGATGACCAATACGGTAATGATAACAAAATAGACTTTTATCTGACGGGTCCAACTGGGATTGATAACTTGAGTTTTGCTGTTCGTGGTGGTTATTTTGATAGAGAGAACAGTGAACCGACTTACAGTGAGAATTTGCCACTTCCAGATGGCAGTACTTGGGTAGATGAAGGTAGTTTTGGTGACCGAAAAATTGTGGGTGCTGAGAATGCCAATGCGGGGTTCAGTCTAAATTATCAAATCAATGGTATGCATGAATTGGCATTTGATTATGACCTGTCTAATCAGCGTTATGATAATACCCGAGGACAAACGGGCACCTTAGATAATCCATCTAGTTTGTGGCGCATTAGGGGTGATGTGGTTAATCCACGAGTGGGCTATGCGCGGTATCAAAAATTTGACCGAGAACAGACTGTATTGGCACATGTGGGGCGATTTGAACAAGGTACCTTATCAACCAATTTGACATTAAGTACCAGTGAAAATCACGGTCGTTCTTTGCCATTAACTGTGGCAGAACGGTTAGAGGTTCAGTCAATTTGGGATCAAGCAGTGATTGACCAAGGAACCGACAGTCCTGAGCTGTCTGAAGAAATTTACCAATTATTGGAAAGTACTTTTTTGCCACGCCCACAACGACCACTTAAAATTGATAACCTGATTCTAAACAGCAACTATGAGTCTAGTTTTGATAACCATTACTATATTGTTGGTATGCAATATTTTAATGCTGAGATGGAAGACGGCGCTTTTGGTTTTTATGGGGATGGTTATCAGGCAGGAACCACCCAAAAACACCGCCAGTGGGCTTTGTTCGCTGAAGACAGTATAGATTTAACACAACAAACAACCGCTACCATCGGGTTAAGATACGATGACCACAATATCTTTGGTGGACAAGTCAGTCCGCGGGTCTATTTAAACCACAACCCAGATAATAATTGGGTGTTCAAAGGTGGCATCAGTACAGGTTATAAAACGCCACAGCCTGAACAACTTTTTTCAGGTATCGTTGGGTTTGGTGGCCAAGGAACCATTCCATTTGTCGGCACGCCGGACTTGCAACCTGAAACCAGTATCAACTATGAAATCGCCGCTTATTATGATGGATCTGAGAAGTTCAGTGGCAATGTGACGGTGTTTTTTAATGATTTTAAAGACAAAATAATCAATCAAGATAATTTGCCTAATTGTGAGTTAGTTACTTCAGGTGTAGATTGTGTGGACGTGGGTGAAGGTTGGGCAGAATTGGGTTTGACCTCATTCAGCCAATCGGCCAATGTGGATGAGTCAAGAACATTCGGTGTAGAAGTCGCTACCAAGTATGACTTGAACGATCGGTGGAACATAAAAGCCAACTATACATATACTGACAGTGAAGTCTTGAGTGGAAGTGATGAGGGTTTGCCTTTGGTAAATACGCCAAGTCATATGTTTAATGGCAGTGTGAATTGGAATATTTCAGATCAAAGTAAACTGGCATTAATTTCAGAAGTGAGAAGTAAGCGATTCAGAGGTACCGCCAATGTACAGGGGCCACAAGGTCCAGAAACCAAAGAACTTTATTACAAATCTTATGAATTATGGCACCTGGCCTACAATTATGAAATCAGTTCAGGCTTATCATTTAATACGCGAATAAATAATTTGTTGGATGATGATTTGTCGAGTAGAAGTTGTTTATTGGTTGAAACGCAAGACACCTATGAATGCGTTAGCGACTACAACACCACACAAAAAGCCAGAAGTCTTTGGGTTTCTCTCAGTTATCAATTTTAAGACTTAAATAATTGCATCTTATTACCCCTGAGACGTTAGGTGTCAGGGGTGGTTTTTTACCCATTAGAATGTTCTGATGGGTTTTTTTTGGCCCCTTTATTATTGCCATTAAATTATTTGGGTGTTGGTTTAATCTCAAGAGGTTTATATGAGTTGATATTGAATTGCATCAAGCTCAAGTAGCCGCTTTAATCCACGGTCGTTAGGTAAGCTGAACGTGGGTAATTGATTAAATAGGTACCCAAGATGAATGGTCATAATGTATGGCCAGGTTAATTACCGATTTTGATGTGGTATAGAAACCTTTTGTCAAGGTTCAGAACTGGTGCATCAAGAATCGGTTGAGTGGTCTTAGAATAAGGGCAATGAAGCTTGCTGTAGTGAAAAGCAGTAAAGCATAACTTTTATATAGTTATATTCAAATTCATGTCATTGCCTTCTGAGGCTCTATTGCAGCCTCAGAAGGTGGCTTGATTCACATGAGTTGTTGAACATGGCTGCGAATTATTCATACAGACACTACCAGTCTATTGATGAAACAAATTACTTAATATTAAGTTGAATGATTTTGTTTTGGGGTTTGTTGGCGTGGCGTTTAAGGAAATAATAAAAGGCATAAAGCACGGCTGCACAAATCAATAACCAGCTGGCAGCAAACACCGGGTGTTGAGTAAAGGTTACAATTTGATAAAAGCAGGTGGCAATCAAATAAGCGATGCCAGTGGAATAGCTGGCTGAGAACAAGGCCCATTGTTTGCCGGTTTCTTTGGCTATGGTGGCGATAACGGTAACACAAGGGAAATATAGCAGCACAAACAATAAATAGGCATAAGCGGCGAAGCCATTCTTGAATTTTTCTTGCAATATACCAAATAATTGAGTCGATACGCCTTGATTTTCAGCCATGGTATCAATTTCATCAATTTCTGCCAAAGACAAGCCCAGTGGGTCAGTTAAGGCATCGGCTAAACCCGCTGCATTATCAGGAATGGTTTGCAAGGCTTCTAACAGTTGTTCACCAATGGTGGCATCGTCTTCTTCTATGGATTTAGAGTAGATGGCATCTAAAGATCCCACCATTACTTCTTTGGCTAACAAGCCAGTAAACAGGCCAACCACCGCAGGCCAGTTGTCTTGTTCTATACCCATAGGGGCGAAAAGTGGGGTGGCGATTTGTGAACCGGCGGCCAACATGGACTCATCGACGTCTTTGTTGCCCCAGGTAAAATCCTTACCCACTGACGAAATAATTTGTAGAATTAAAACAATAACGATAATGATTTTACCAGCATCAATCATAAATCCACGCAACTTAAACCAAGTAGCTTTAAGGATATACATCACCCCAGGAAAGCGCCATTTTGGTAATTCAATCACAAAGGGATCAGGTTTGCCTGGCAAGATGGTTTTACGCATCAAGAGGCCGGTGGCCACAGCCACCAATATACCAATTAAGTACAATGACAACACAATCAAAGCCGCATTTTCAGTAAAAAAAGCAGCCACAAATAAAGCATAAACTGATAACCGAGCTCCACATGACATGAAGGGCGCCATTAAAGTGGTGATGATGCGTTCGTCTCTTTTGGCCAGTTGTCTCGTGGCCATTACTGCTGGGACATTACAGCCAAAACTAACAATCAGAGGCACAAAAGCTTTTCCGGAAAGGCCTATTTTTTGCAGCCAGTTATTCATCACAAAAGCGGCTCGGACCATGTAGCCAGATTCTTCTAGTAAGGTCAGAAATAAAAACAAGAAACCAATCACTGGAATAAAGGTGGCGACTGTTTGGATGCCGGCCCCGATACCATCTGCCAATACCACGGTAAGCCAATCTGGTGCATGTATCATGGATAACAGTTGGCTGGTTCCATTGATGAATATAGCGCCTGTGGCGATGTCAAAAAAGTCAACAAAGACACTGGCCACATTGGTGGCAAAGAAAAACATCAAGTACATGGCGAACATAAACGCCAAGCTACCAGTTAAGGGACTGGTCAGCCATTGGTCAATTTTACTGAATGACTTACTTCCCTTTGTCGCTGAGGATTGATTGGATTCGACAGTGATGGATGCCGCCATTTCCATGGCTTGTTGAAAGCGCGCGTCAAAAACACGTTTACTTTCGCTGACCACTTGATCAGATGTTTTGACATATTGCTTAATCGCTTCAGCACGGCTGTCTGCAGCTGGCAGTTTGATGTCTTGTGGTAATTCAGAATGTTGGTGTTCAGCGGCTGATTGATCTGAAAGTGCCTCGACTATTGCATTAAATAGGGTTTTTACACCATCATGGTTAATGGCTGTTGTGGTGATGACTGGACAGCCAGTCAATTCTGCCAGCTTTTCAATATCGATCACTTTGCCACTGGCTGCACGTTCGTCATCCATATTGAGCACAATTATGGTCGGTACGTCCAAGTCAAGTACTTCTGTGGTCAGGAATAAACAACGTTCAAGGTTATTGGCGTTAAGTACATTAACATATACGTCAATATCACCTTTGCTGATGGTTTGTTTTACCACCAATTCATCTTGTGACAATTCGGCCAATGACAGGCCATAAATGCCAGGTAGGTCAACCAAGGTAAATTGAGTGTTTTTGCTGATTAATTGTGCTTTAGATTCACTGACGGTCACACCGGCCCAATTACCAGTTTTTTTATTTTGACCTGCTAAGGCGTTGAATAGGGTGGTCTTACCACTGTTGGGGTTCCCAATCAGGGCAACTTTGGCATTATTGGCCATAATGATGATTGCTTTAGGTGAGCGAAACTGAAATGGAGTTGATTAAATCTGAACCGACTGCAATGTTACCAAAAGGTGTTTTGATGACGGCGCCATGTTTATATAAGGCAATCAATTCAATCATCATACCCAGGCCTAATCCCATCAAGGTCAATTTTTGGCTTAAAGATTCAGAACATCGGTTTTGACAAACTTGGTAAGTATTACCTGTTTTGGCTTGGGATAATTGTAAGGTATTGTCAGTTGTTGCTGTCATGGCAAAGCGTTAATCTAAATAATAATGGTTCTCATTATTGGCCATTATTGTAAATTAATCAAGACCCTTGTGGCTAAATTTAATAAAAGTATGATTTAAATCAAGCCAGTTTTTTTGAATTAGCGGCTAAAAATGTGAACAAGCAATAAACAGGCTTTAATTATTTGGTTTAGTGTCGTGCAATTTGATAAAATGAACCGTTTATTTTGACTGGAATCATTGATGATTGGACACATTCAGGAGTTGATTGAAAACGCATTGGAGCATTTGCAAGCCAAAGGCGAGTTTAATTTAGAACAAACACCCACAATCAACATCGAAAGAACTCGCAGTAAAGAGCATGGTGATTATGCTTCAAATGTGGCATTGACTTTGGCCAAGCCGCTGCAATCCAACCCGCGTGCTATTGCCGAAAAAATCATTGCTGAGTTGGCTGAATCCAGCCATGTAAGTAAAGTTGAAATTGCCGGTCCTGGATTCATCAATTTTTATTTAACCGACGCCTGTCGCTTACAAGTCCTCAAACGCATCATAAAGCTAGGCAGTGCTTATGGCAGCAGTGAATTGGGTGCTGATAAACGCATTACTGTTGAGTTTGTTTCTGCGAATCCAACGGGTCCACTTCATGTAGGTCATGGTCGTGGTGCTGCTTTTGGTTCTAGTTTATCGAACATATTAAAGAAAGTGGGTTATGAGGTTCATGCTGAGTATTATGTGAATGACCATGGTCGGCAGATGGATATATTGGCCGCTTCAGTTTGGTTGCGTTACTTGGAATTGTGCGGTGAAGTCATTACTTTTCCTGCCAATGGTTACAAGGGCGACTATATTGTTGAAATTGCCCGCAAAGTACGTCAAAAATTTGGCGATGATTTCAGATACAGTCAAGCAGAAGTGTTTGCTCAAGTGTGCCAAGATGAACCAGCTGGTGGTGATAAGGAACAACACATTGATGATTTGGTCATCAATGCAAAAGATATATTGGGTAAAGGTTATCAGAAAATTTTTAAAATCGCTTTAAAAACTATTTTAGCCGGCATCGAAAATGACCTGGAAGACTTTAATGTTTATTATGATGAATGGTTTTCTGAAAAATCGCTGCATGAGTCTGACACCATAGAACGGGCTTTGGCTAAATTAGAAGCTGGGGGGCATTTGTATAAAAAAGAAGGTGCGCTTTGGTTCAATGCCACACATTTTGGTGATGAAAAGGATCGGGTGGTGATGCGTGAAAATGGTTTGAAAACTTATTTTGCATCAGATGTGGCCTACTTGTTAAATAAATTTGAGCGTGGTTTTGAAAAGTCCATCTATGTGTTTGGTGCTGATCATCATGGCTATATTCCACGATTGAAAGCGGCGACCAAAGCGTTGGGGTTTGATGCCGATCAAATAGATATTTTATTGGTTCAATTTGCACATTTATTTAAAGGCGGTGAAAAATTAAAAATGTCAACTCGATCGGGGGAGTTTGTGACATTGAATGAATTGGTTGAAGCTGTTGGCTGCGATGCGGCACGATTCTTTTATGTGATGCGTTCGCATGACCAGCATTTAGATTTTGATATGGATTTAGCCAAATCACAATCGAATGACAATCCGGTTTATTATATTCAGATGGCACACGCAAGGATATGTAGTATTTTGAGAAAACTTGAAGAACAAAATATGATGCATAACATTGAAATTGGGCACGTATCAGTGGAATTGTTGGTGGAAGAGCAGGAATTGGACTTGATCAAAGCACTTTCTCAATACCCTGAAGTGGTGGAAAAGGCTGCCATCAGTTACTCGGTACATACGATTGCGAATTACTTGCGTGAGTTGGCTCAATTATTTCACAGTTACTACAATGCACATCAGGTACAAATAGATAACGAAAACTTACGCAACGCAAGGTTAAACTTATGCTTGGCTACGCGTTATGTACTGGCCGATGGTTTAGCCCTCTTAGGTTCATCGTCGCCTGAAGAAATGCGTCCTGAGGACAGAAAAGAAGTATGACCAAGAAAAAAACAGTGCGAAAAACCACTAAGAAACGAACGGCTCGTAAAGCGGGTCATAAAAAGCCTATTCCTGGGTGGATAACCTTATTATTTGGTGTGTTATCAGGTTTGTTATTGGCGGTTTTTATATATATCAAAGGCTGGGTGCCCGAGCCCATTCAAAATACCCAAAATCCAGTTCCGGGTGTTGCCAAAGAAGTGGTTAAACCCGTAGAGGATGTCAGTAAGACGGTATCTAAAAAGCCTGATTATGATTTTTATTCTGTGTTGCCTGAGATGGAAGTGGTGATACCGAAGGAGGAATTGGAACAACAAGCAGCCAGAGACAGCAAAGAATACAGTTATATTTTACAGGTAGGTTCATTTAAGAACCGCGCAGATGCGGAAGAACTGAAAGCGCGGATTGCATTTTCAGGGCAAATCGCACACATACAAGACATCCAAGTTAATGGAACCCAATACCACAGAGTCAGGGTCGGTCCGTTCGACTCCAGCAGAGAAGCTGATAAACAAAAAAGACAATTAGAGCAAGGGGGACACAAACCTCTGGTGCTCAAAGAAACCAAACCATAAAGGTCTATGATGAACATGAAGCCATATATAACCATTTTAATTTTAATTTATTCGTTAATGGCAGAAGTTGAGGCAAAAAAAGAACCTCGCAGAATGTTTAAGCAAATATTGCCTGAATTGAATCAAGCGCAAAATCAAAAAAACACCCATTTAGCCCATGCAATTTCAGGGGTTTTGGGAAACTTGAATTTTAAATCTTCAAGTTCGGATACAGCCGAAGCAATTGCCCGTGCCTATATGGATCACTTTTTGTCTGAACAAAATTTTAAGCAGTCAGCTGATTTAGATTTTGAGTTAAGCTCAGTTAGGCAAGGGAAGGTTACTACCACAGCACGGTTTAAACAATTACATCAAGGGATTGAAGTATATGGTGGTAATTTCTCAGTCAGTATTAACCAGTCTGGGACGGTTAAGTTTGCCACGCATCAGGTCTTTAATATTGCAGCAGTGAAGGAGTCCAAAACAACCCTCAGTGAAGATCAAGTGTTAGCGCGAAGCAGCGCTTATTTTGGTGACAAAACCAGCCATAAGAAAAGTGCACTTATCAAACCGGTGATTTACCCGAACAGCAGTACTGCGAAATTGGTGTATCAAGTCGATTATCAATTTGAAAAAAACAATGGTTATTGGCAATTATTGATTGATGCGAATACAGGAGAAGTTGTTCGCGCTGCTGATATGTTGAGTTATGCCAATGCACAAATTACTGTGTTTGATCCAGATCCTTTAAGCACATCAGGGGAAACTTATGGAGAGGCTTATATAGATGATAACGATCAAAGTAACAGTCAATTGGATCAGGAGCTATTCACACATACAATAGATGTGTTAGAACAAAATGGCCGGTTTTATTTAACTGGAGACTGGGCTGAATCCATTGATAATGAGGCGCCCATTGAGGGTGATTTTTCACAGTCTTCGAGTGATTTCAGGTATAACCGGGGCGCTGATTCCTTCGAAGCGGTCAATATATATTTTCATTTAAGTACTTTCTTAGCGTATTTAAATAATGACCTGGGGTTAAATGTAAGGCCATACCAATACAATTCTGGGGTTAGGTTTGATGCTCATGGAGTGAATGGAGAGGACGTTTCAGTTTATAAATCATTTGACGGAACGTTGAGTTTTGGTGAAGGTTGTGTTGATGATGGAGAGGATGCCGATGTTATTATTCATGAATTGGGTCATGGGATTCATGATTGGATTACCTCAGGTAGTTATTCACAAGTGAATGGTTTAAGTGAAGGGACCGGCGATTATTTTGCGCAATCTTACAGTCGCAGTCGACCTGACTATTTATGGGGTCCCTCTGAGCCAGAATACAACTATGTGTTCTCTTGGGATGGCCACAATGAATGTTGGGACGGGAGAACAAGTAATTATTCAGCGGTGTATCCAGATGGATTGGTGCAAGACATTCATACAGATGGACAAATTTGGTCAAGTTGTTTGATGAAAGTTTGGGATGAGTTGGGTCGAGAAAAAACCGATTCAATGGTGATTGAAGGCTTATCTATGACCAACATTAATACCGATCAGGCCCAAGCTGCACAGGCCGTGTTACAAGCTGCAGAAGAATTAGGTTATACATCAGATTTAATTTTTATCGCTGACACATTTAACAGTTGTGGTTACAGTGTTGAGCTGGAGGAACAATTGGTGGTGACTGTCAACAGCCAACCTAGTCAGCCTGAAGTGGGCCAAACGGTTACTTTTTCTGCCACAGTTTCAAATGGACAAGCGCCTTATTCATACCAGTGGGACATCAATGGAGATGGCGAGATTGATGGCACTGAACCAACGATTACAGCAAAATATTCACAAGCTTATTCAGGACATATTGATGTGGATGTTTTAGATGTAAACAACTTTTTAGGCAGGGCACACAGTGCGGTTGATATCGCAGGGCCCGCTGTGGAACTACAACAAGTGGTGAGTATTCGTGAAAATCTTGATCAAGTTTGTGGTAATAATGACGGTGTGATTGATCCAGGTGAACGTTGGTCTACTTTAATTGAAGCTAAAAATGTAGGAAATAAAACCGCAACTGACAGTTATATTGCGATGGGTGTTGCGAGGTATCCAGCAACACAGTCAATAACAGATGGTTATGGTAATACAAGCAGAAATTGTGATCGCATGTTTATTGATATCAGCGATTCAGGGACTTTGATACCTTGGAATTCTGCGGGAATAAGCAGCTATGATGCTGATGATGAAGGTTATTTGAATGTCTCGCTGAATCAGTCATTCGACCATTATGGACAAAGTGTGGCAGGTTTGGTGGCTTCGTCTAATGGTTATTTTAACACCAATGCAGCTTCAAAAGGCGATGCCTGGGACAACGATTGCCCTATGCCCGGAATACCTGCCAGAGATTCGGAGGGGGCTCGGATTATACCTATGCATGATGATTTGAAAGCCTCTAGTTTCTACCATCAGTATTTCAGTAACTGTCCAAGACCAGCAGAAACGGGTCATGATTTGGCTTGTGAAGTCTTTTTATGGAAGGGTGCTGATTTATGGTCAACAACATCAATTGTTGAAAACATTGATATACAAGCAATTTTGTATCCTGCGACGTCACAATGGGTTTATCAATATGATGGTTTTGAATCTACAGGGATGACTTCTTCTACCGGTATGCAGAATGAAACAGCCAGTGATGGTTTAACTTATGCTTGTAATACCGCCAATACCATCAATTCTACTGAGGCTGTTTGTATCTATAACAAAAACAATACGCCATCTATTGATGGTGCAGCATTTGTGAAGTTAGCCACCCCAGTTATTCCAGTAGGGGATTTGGCAGTCAATCAAATTAATACGGGGATGTTAGAGTTTACGGTTGCTGAAGATGCAGCATGTGGGACTGATTTTGTTATCAACCACGAAGCATCGGTTTATGAACAAGGTTTTAATGAGGGTGAATCTAGTATTTTCGCTGGAACCGTTGGTGATAACAGCGGACAATGTCATGTGGTTAGCAGCTGTGGTATCACAAATGCCAGCAATGACATCGATTTTCGTGAAGGTTTGTGGTGGAATCCAAACCGTTCAGGGAATGGTCTGGATTTACACGGTTATAGTAACCAGGGACTGTTGTATGTGATGTATACAGGAAACCCTGATCGAAGCCCAATTTGGTACATTGCCAATGATTTAGATTCGGCTCACAACCAATATTATAACGACATTCTAAAAGTTAATTATCCTCGCGGCTTTGCAGCCAATAACCAAGAGTCAGAAGTCGTCGGTTGGTCAAACACCTCTTTTATCAATGATCAGACAGCCGTACAAGTTCGTAATATCAATGGTGCGCTCAGTGCTGAAAAATTAGTTTTGGATCAGTTTGCAGCAGACCCGACACCGAATTTACACACTGGACATTTTTACAGTCCATCTGAAAGTGGTTGGGGCCAATCGATCATTACTTTAGGTGATGTCCGAGTGACTATTGGGTATATTTATGATCAGATCGGCAGGCCATTTTGGACCATTGCCAGTGGTTCTAATGACGGAGAAGAAAAAACTGTAGTCACCGCAGATACGTTCTGTCCACATTGTCCATCATTGCCTTTGGAGGTATATAGCATAGGAGTGTTGCGTATGGATTTAAATGGACAATCTAGCGGTACCATCAATGAATACAACGTCAGTTATCCGCCGACATCAGCACAACCGCTTGCTACTTGGAATAAAAGTAATTTATCTATTGAGAATTTAGTTCCTTCAGAAAACTGATTATTGAATGAACTGATTGATCAATCGATGATTTTATAAGGTTTTGAGCCATCTGCTTGGATGCTGAATCTTTTATAAGTCCATTGGTATTGGCTTGGATTGATGGCGACTAAATCAGCTATGGTTGCATTGATGGCTTGTACTGATTCTGAGGTGTCACTGTAGATTGCGTCTGGGGCTGGTTTAAAATGTAAGTCGAAACCCTTTCCCTGATCTAACCTTTCAGCCACGGCAAAAATGACAGGGACTTTGGTTTTATTTGCGATTTTAGAAAACAGAGTCATAGAATACGCTTGTTGTCCCATAAAAGGGGCATAGATGCCTTGGCCATTTTTCGGTTGTTGGTCGGGTAAAATTGCCAATATATGCTTTTGATTTAATACCTTGAAAATTTGTCTCACACCCTTGGCATCAGCGGTTATTTGGTTGGCACCACCTAAGCCTCTGTATTTTAGTAACAAGTGTTCAATTTTAGGGTCTTCTGGTGGTTTGTAAAGAAAAGCAAAACCTGGGTGTTTGGAAAGCCAGAAATTTAATACTTCCCAGTTACCAAAATGTGGTGCAGCTAATAACACGCCTTGCTGTTTAGCTAAAGCGGCTTCGAAAACATCTAAACCATGGATTTTATGAATGATTTCATCAATGTTTTGACTGTGTTTTTTCCAAATAAGACCCAATTCAAACATCGACTTAATGGCTTCAGTTAAGGCGTTTTTGGCCAATTCAGTTTGTTGGTCTTGACTGAGTTCAGGGTAACAAAGTTTAATGTTGGTACAGGTGATGCGTCGTTGTTTTTCAGACCATTTCCAGATTAATTTGCTTAAGAATTCTGCCCATTTGTGGGCGGTTTTCAGTTTGAGGTGACTGGTGATGTGAATGATGAATTTAAATAAGAATGAACGCATGCATGGTATTCTAATTCAAATTAAAATAGAGTTGGACAAAAAAAACCGCTGCCTCAATGACAGCGGTCAATTTGTGAAGGAACAAACACGAACCTTCCTATCCTTGATCCCCGAGATTGGTACTTCATGTACCTGATTGCGACTCCTTGTCAACAACCATTAGAATCATTTCCCTGACTCATACTACGTGTGTTTCCTTGGTTGGTAAATCCATTTACCGTTTCCTTGGGGTTATTATGTAACTTTAGCCAAAGTAAATCTGTCAATGATTTCTGAATTCATTGTAGTCATTTTCCTACAAGCACTCTTCGTAGATGTTGGATTTGATTAGATAAGTGAGTTTTAGATATACGAATGTCATCGATATAAGAATAAATGAAGGGGGGGGTGAATTGTCAATGTCAAGCAAGCGAAGGTGTTGTATGCATCCAGTGATGCCACATAACACTGATTAAACTTCGCGTAGCGGACAGCTGTTATGTTTTATTGCTTGGGGTTTTGTTTTCTTTTTTTGGTTTTTTAGTTTTGAAATCAGTTTCATACCAACCGGTTCCTTTTAACCTAAAACCAGCAGCTGATACTTTTTTAATTAATGAAGGCGCTTCACATTGTGGACAGTCACTCAGTGGTGCGTCAGACATTTTTTGTAATTTTTCTAATTCGTGACCACAACCTTGACACTGGTATTCATAAATAGGCATATAAAATCTCTGATTAAATTTTCATGGCATCATGGACAGTTTCAGTTGAATACTGTCCATGATATTTCTGCGAACCTTAGTGGGGTTACTTGGCCATAAATTCAAGCTTTTGATTGGATAAATTCACTTCAATAATTTGTCCTGGGCTAAAGTCTCCCGCTAACAAGCGACTGGCCAATGGGTTTTCTAACTCATCTTGAATGGCCCGTTTGAGTGGTCTGGCTCCATAAACAGGATCAAAACCAACATTGCCAAGGAAGTCCAGCGCATCATCACTGATTTGAAAATGTAAATCACGTGCGGCCAAACGTTTCTTCAGTTTATTGATTTGAATCTTAGCAATCAATCGGATGTGTTCTTGTTTCAGTGGGTGGAATACCACAATATCATCAACACGATTGATAAATTCAGGTCTAAAGTGTTGGCCAACGACAGTCATTACTGAATCTTTGATTTCTTTATAAGGGTCATTGATTTTTTCTTGGATTAAATCAGAGCCTAAATTGGAGGTCATGATGATGACGGTGTTTTTAAAGTCAACCGTACGACCTTGGCCATCGGTTAAATGACCATCGTCTAATACTTGTAATAAGACATTAAAAACATCCGGATGGGCTTTTTCAACTTCATCTAATAAGATCAAAGAATAAGGTTTGCGCCTCACAGCTTCGGTTAAATAACCACCTTGGTCATAACCGACATAACCCGGAGGTGCACCAATTAATCGAGACACCGAATGTTTTTCCATGTATTCAGACATGTCAATCCGGATAATGGCATCTTCTGAATCAAACATAAACTCAGCCAAAGCTTTAGATAATTCAGTTTTACCTACACCCGTTGGCCCAAGAAACATAAATGAACCAATGGGACGGTTGGGATCTGCCAAGCCAGAACGGGAGCGTCTAATGGCATCAGAAACTGCGCTGACCGCTTCTTCTTGCCCAATCAGTCGATTATGGATGGCTGATTCCATTTGTAGTAATTTTTGTTTCTCACCTTCCATCATTTTAGCCACAGGAATACCGGTCCACATTGAAACGATTTCAGCAATTTCAACTTCTGTGACTTTGTTTCTGAGTAGTTTAAAAGTGCTCATGTCAACTTCAGTGGCTTGGGCAATTTGTTTTTCTAATTCAGGAATTTGGCCGTATTGTAATTCTGACATTTTAGCCAAATCGCCACCACGTTGAGCCACTTCGAAAGCGGCTTTGGCTTCTTCCAATTCTTCTTTCAGGTGGGTGGTTCCTTGGACTGCTGCTTTTTCGCTGTTCCAAATTTCTTCTAAATCAGAATACTCTCTTTCCATGGTTTCAATTTGTGTTTCAAGCTCACTTTTGCGTTTTTTCGAGGCTTTGTCTTTTTCACGCAATAGTGATTCACGCTCCATTTTTAATTGAATTAACTTTCGATCAAGTTTGTCTAATTTATCTGGTTTTGAATCAATCTCCATGCGAATTCGACTGGCCGCTTCATCCATCAAATCAATAGCCTTATCAGGTAAATTTCGATCGGTGATGTAACGGTGCGATAAAGTCGCCGCAGCGATGATGGCAGGATCGGTAATTTCAACCGCATGATGGACTTCGTAGCGTTCATTCAGACCACGCAAAATCGCAATGGTGTCCTCAACCGACGGTTCATCAACCATGACTTTTTGGAAACGACGCTCTAAGGCTTTGTCTTTTTCAATGTATTGGCGGTACTCATCCAAAGTAGTGGCACCAATACAGTGTAACTCGCCTCGAGCTAAAGCTGGTTTTAACATATTGCCAGCATCCATTGCACCTTCAGCAGCGCCTGCGCCGACTAATGTGTGTAACTCGTCAATGAATAAAATCACCTGTCCTTCTTGTTTACTTAAATCATTCAATAAGGCTTTCAAACGTTCTTCAAATTCACCGCGGTATTTGGCCCCAGCAATTAAAGCGCCTAAATCCAAGGACAACAGGCGTTTACCTTTAACGCCTTCGGGTACTTCATTGTTGACGATGCGTTGTGCCAGTCCTTCGACAATGGCGGTTTTACCGACACCCGGTTCACCAATAATCACGGGATTGTTCTTGGTACGGCGTTGTAAAATTTGAATCGTGCGCCTGATTTCGGCATCACGTCCAATGATGGGGTCCATTTTAGATTGTGCTGCGCGAGCGGTTAAATCAACAGTGTATTTTTCTAGAGCTTGGCGATTTTCTTCAGCACCTGCATCGTCGATTTTACTGTCGCCACGGATGTCATCAATGGTTTGTTCCAAGGAATCACGCTTGGCTCCCGCTTTCTTCAGCAATTGTGCTGTGGTGTCATTCGAGTCCATTAAGGCCAAAGCAAACAATTCACTGGCAATGTATTGGTCTTCGCGTTTTTGTGCCAATTTATCAGCCAGGTTCAACACCTTAACCAAATTATTGGATAAGTTGACTTGTCCGGTGTTGTTACCAATGACTGGCATCATTTCAATGGTTTCATCGACACTTTTACGCAGTTGGTTGACATTGACTCCTGATTTCATTAACACATGTTTCATTGAGGAGTTTTCTTGATCCAACAAAGCCGCTAAAACATGGGCTGATTCAATCACATTGTGGTCTTTACCGACTGCAATAGATTGTGCTTCGTTCAGTGCTTGCTGGAAATTGGTGGTTAATTTATTAAAGTTCATAATTTCCAATTAAATTTATAGATTAAACTTAAAGTGGGGATGGCTTAAGTCTTTTTCAAATTAAGCTTGTAACAACAACATGCTAGTTTGATTCATATCAAGTTTTTAGTTCTGATTTAAACTAAATTGTATGTCTGTGGCATTCAAGAGACTGTTGTGATGAGGTTTCAAAATCTATCGAATTTTTTCTGTTTAGCTTGTAAGTTACTCAAATCATCCTCATTGTCGAGTTTTTTCGATGCGTCAGCTATGATGTTGTCGGCTTCCTTCTTCAGTGCTTTTTTATACAGGTTGTTGGCACATTCTTGTTGCAGCAAGTAATCGCACATGCGCAACAATTTAGTGATGATAATGATGTCGTGAGAACAGTAAGCCCTGAATGGTGCGAGAATGGTGTACAGCAATTGATCAAATGGAGTGATGTTGATTTGTACTTTGAGTTTTCCTTCTTGACCGATCAACATGCGGTCAGATTTCTTTATCCGCAAAGCAAGCAACTCAGTGAGGTAATCAATACAAGTTAAAGCTGTGCCAGGGTCGTTGATACCTGGTGACATGGCTTTGATGGCTATTTCAGTAATCAATTGAAATGCCAGTGCGTAATTCTCATCCAGCGACTCAGTATCATCGATGATGAATTGGTTAAGAAACTTTTCCGCCATGGCTTCATCTAATTTTTGTTTTGATTTAAATATTGGAATGCCTTTGAGTAGAAAAGTATTTTTTCGAGGTAAAATTCGAATCACAGTGCCTGATTGCTCAATCAGTTCTAATAAATTTGTGATCCGCATGGTTTGAATATAGCCAGAATGGGCTGAATAATACTCATGCCACGCGCCCGTATCAGCCAGTTGTTTATCTGATTCAATCAGTGACTTATTTTCTTTATCATAATCAATTAGTAACTCAAGTCGTTTTTTTGCTGTGATGAATATCGATTTTAAAATGTGATCAACTTGAATTGATTGTGAAATTGAGTGAATAAAATAAATAAAGGCGGCCAGGGAAACAGTGATAAAAATAATGGCCACTAAAACCGAAAAACCTGGAAGTTGGTAATTTGTTTCGGTGGGCTCAATCGAGATCAGAGTAATTAAACAATAAAACACACCAGACAAATGGATGCCTAGGATGCTTTGGTGTTTTTTGTTTGAGATCAAACCGGGCAGCAGTCTGGGTGAGAAATTACTAGAGGCTTGATTGAGGATGATCATCACCATGGAAAAGCTGAATACCAAGATTGATATCAGCCCACCAATTAAACTGCTCAATATCACCCTGGCAGTTTCCAAATCATTGATAACCAGTACGGGCAGGACATCTTGCAAATAACCTGAAATGCCATATTGTTCAGCTGACACCATTAACAAGGCAAAGACCACACCCCAAATTGCAATTAAACTTGGATAAAACGCGATTTTGTTTTCAATTTTCCAAAAGTATTGGGTGATTTTATTGAACATGGCCGATTGTCAGTATCAAAAATGCAGAACATTCATTATAGACTGGTGAATGGTATTTGTTCAGTAACATATTGGGTTTGCTTATTGCTATGACAAGCACCCGAACTCTACGGAGATCAGCTGAGTTCGGGTTCAAGGTGATATTGATCTGTGATTAAACCAGTGTTAATCCTTTTAAAGGCAGTCGGCGATGACGTTTGCCATTGGCTGCAAAGATGGCGTTACACAAAGCCGGCGCAAAAGGTGGTAGGCCAGGCTCACCAACACCGGTTGGAATGGCATCACTTTTGATGATGTGGGTGTGGATGTCTGGGATTTGATGGATGCGTGACATCTGATAGCTGTCAAAATTACCTTGTTCTATCGCACCGTCTTTGGCGGTGATTTCGCCATAAAATGCCAGCGATGTGCCAAAGATAGCAGAGCCTTCCATTTGAGATTTAACTCGATCAGGGTTTAATATTTTACCGGCATCAATGGCCATGTGAACGTCTTCAATTTTGACTTTATCGCCATCGGTTGATACTTTGACAACCACTGCAATGTAGGTCAGAAAGCTGCGCCAAGCGGCGATGCCTAAACCAGTACCAGCAGGCAGGTCTTGACCCCAGTTGGCTGCTTTGGCCGCGACTTCAATAACATGTTTTAAACGACTGGTTTCCGCAGGGTATTGTTCTGCAGATTCACCATAATTGCTGTATTTAAAACCATCGGCAGCAAAATCTTCAGTGCGATCTTTACCTATTAATTGCAACAAGAAATCTTTAGGGTCTTTACCCGCAGCATGGGCCAGTTCATCGGCAAAAGATGAGGCGGCAAAGACATTGTTGATGTTGGTTACAGAGCGAACCCAGCCAATGCGCATAAAGGTGTCGGTTTCTCCCAAAGCAATTTTAATATTGGGTACATCAAACATCATGTCGCCTTGACCTAAATCGGTACTACCCGCCAGTTTAGCTGTTGGGTCAAAGGTGGCACTGATGGGGTGGTTTACCATGGCGTGATACCAGCTGGTGACTTTGTTATTGGCATCCAATGAACCGCTTAATTTTTGGTAACTGGGAGAGTGATAATAACCATGTTTTATTTCATCTTCTCGAGTCCATAATACTTTAATTGGCAATTTACTTTGATTGGCTAAAAAGGCCGCTTCAGCCACAAAATCAGGTTTGGATTTACGTCCAAAACCACCACCCAATAGGGTGACGTTGATTTCAACATTTGTTGCATTTTCTTTGGCTATTTCTAGCACAGTCATTACATTGCTTTGAGCCGATTGTGGGGTTTGGCTACAAGCCCAGACTTCAACTCGATCGCCCTTGATACGTGCTGTAGCTGCAGGTGGCTCCATGGTGGCATGAGCTAAGCCAGCCACATGGTACTCAGCTTCAAGGTGCTGTGTTGAATCTTTTCTGGCTTGTGAAATGTCCCCACGATTTCTGACCACTTCTTTGGGATTTTCCAAAGCCTTAATAAACACCGCTTCATGGTCCTTGGTGTTATAACTGGCATTGCTGCCATGATCCCATTCAATTTTCAGTGCTTCACGACCTTTAATAGCCGCCCAGGTGTTGTCTGCTATCACGGCAATTCCACCCAACATCTTAAACCCGGCAGGCGGTGTCAGTGTTGGCATTTCTACCACTTTGACCACACCGGGTATTTTTAAGGTTTCACTGGCATCAAAGCTTTTTACTTTGCCAAAAACCACTGGGGGACGAGCAATCACAGCAATTTTCATGCCTTCAAGTTCGATGTCGTAACCAAATTCAGCTTTACCAGTGACTGTATCTAAGCCGTCTAGATTATCCATATTGGCTTTGCCGACATATTTTTGTTCAGCTTCGGTTTTAAGTTTTAATGAATCGAGAGTAGGGATGTCTAATGTACTGGCAATTTTGACCAAATCCTTAAAGTCGATTGATTGGTTTTGGTAGTTGGCACGATGCTCTTCAATTTTTATATGTTCAGGAGCAACACCCCAAACTTGTGCTGCGGCTTGTTGTAGCATGGTACGCATAATGGCGCCCGCTTGTTTTAATTTGGTGTAGTTTTTTCTGACACTGCGTGAGCCGTCGGTGTTTTGGCTGCCGTATTTTGCATCACCAAGTCCTTGTTTGACAGTCACTCGACTCCAATCGGCTTCCATCTCGTCGGCCACCAGTAAAGGTAAGGTGCTGCGTATGCCTTGGCCCATTTCACTGCGGTGTGAGATGATGGTGACTTGGCCATGTTCGTCCATACTTACAAAAACATCTGGAGAAAAAGCTGCAGAATTTTTATCAGCTGCAAATGCCGGTGCAAACTGCACACCCAATACCAAAGTGCCTGAAGCCAAACCGGTGCCTTGTAAAAACTTACGGCGACTGATTTTCTTGATCATGAGGTTTCTCCGGTATGGGTACTCGTGTTTTTGTTGTTTGTTGCTTTGGCCGCTGACTTGATGGCCTCACGAATTCTGGGATAAGTGCCACAGCGACAAATGTTACCAGCCATGGCCGTGTTGATCTCATCATCTGTGGGGTTGGCGTTGTTAGCAAGAAGGGCAGAGGCCGACATGATTTGTCCGGTTTGACAATAACCGCATTGTGCTACTTTATGATCCAACCATGCTTTTTGTACTGGGTGATCTCCTTTTTCAGACAGGCCTTCAATGGTGGTAATGGTTTTACCTTTGGCGTAGGACATAGGGGTAATACAAGAACGCATGGCCTGGCCATCAATGTGCACTGTACAAGCGCCACAAATGCCTTTGCCACAGCCGTATTTGCTGCCCGTTAATTTTGCCACATCGCGCAAAGCCCAAAGCAAAGGCATCTCTGCGCTGACTTCGAGTTCGGTGAGTTGGCCATTGATGTTGAGTTTGATCATTGTTGTACCCCAAAAGATAATGGTGATAATTATAGCTTAATTTTTTGGTATTTCTTTTTCAAAACACAGCTAAAAAGTGGCACTCATCAAGCAAAATATTGAAACTGAGGTCTTTGGTTTGATTTTTAGCCTTTTATTTTTTTGGGTGTTTGTGTATCAATTCATAACCATAGACCACCACAAAAGCCATGATAATCCAGGGTAGCCATTTAAAGCAATTTTGGATTAAGGTCACGTGCAAAGGGTTACCTATGGCGAGATCCATCAGGGGTTGGCGCAGAAAAACACCGTTAAGACCCATCAATAACACGGTAAAAAGTAAAGCTGATTTTAGTTTTCCAAAGGCAAGCAGCCTTTCTCGGGCTAAATAGTACAGTCCAATGGCAGCCAGACCATATTCAACAGAAGTCAACGCCGCCAAATACCTCAGATCCCACGAAGGCTGGATTGTGATGTCTTGCATTTGTCTACCAATCCACTCAGGTAGCCATTCAATGGTAATGACATGAATGATAAATCCACCTAATGATGCCAGAATTGCCAATAATACAATCAATAGAATTTTCATTTTTTATCTCAATATGTTGTCGCTTGTTTAAGCTCAATTGTAGCAGTTTCCATGAATGGTAATAAATTGGAATTAAAGTGTTTATGGGTGGTTGCTGCGATATAATAACGAACGTTTGAAAGACAGTAATAATGACTTGAAAAAATTTGACTATATTGTGGTTGGTGCTGGCTCGGCTGGTTGTGTTTTGGCCAACCGTTTGTCCGCAGATGGCAAGCACACTGTGTTGTTGGTTGAAGCTGGTGGCACGGACTGGAATCCTATGATTCATATGCCTGCTGGTTTAGCTAAATTGGTTGGTTTCAAATCAATCAATTGGAATTACGAGACTGAGCCAGAACCTCAGTTGAATAACCGCAAGTTGTATTGGCCACGAGGCAAAGTTTTGGGTGGCTCTTCATCGATCAACGCCATGTGTTATTGTCGAGGTCACCGTAAGGATTATGATCATTGGAAAGCGCAAGGCAATCCAGGATGGGGTAGTGAAGATGTGTTGCCCTATTTTATGAAAAGTGAAAACAACCAACGTCTAAAAAATGAATTTCATCATCAAGGCGGTTTATTGTCAGTTTCAGACCATAAATACACCAATCCATTAAGTGATGTGTTTCTTGATGCCGCTGAAGAGGTGGGTTATGACCGCACCGATGACTTTAATGGCTTGCATCAAAGGGGTTTCGGTTTTTACCAATTGACCCAGAAAAATGGTCAACGCCATTCGACTGCTGAAGCTTTTTTGAAGCCAGCAAAAGGACGCAGTAATTTAACTGTCTGGACCAAAACGATGGCTCAAAAGGTGGTATTACAAAACAAGAAAGTCACTGGCTTGGTGGTCAAAAAAGGCAGTAAACGACTGGAGCTGAAAGCCAATAAAGAAGTGATTTTGTCTGGTGGTGCGATTAATTCACCGCAACTGATGATGTTGTCAGGTATCGGTAATGCAGAAGAGTTGGCGGTTCATGGGATTGAGTGTCAACATGAGTTGCCGGGTGTGGGAAAAAATTTACAGGATCATTTAGATGTCTGTTTGGTTTCACATTGTAGCCAAAAAATAACTTACGATACCACCAATGAAATCATGACTGGTTTAAAGTACTTTTTATTCAAAGAAGGACCTGGTACGTCAAATGTGGCAGAAACCGGTGGGTTTTGGCAAAGTCCATTGGCCGACGATGATCGGCCCGATTTACAATTTCATTTTGTGCCTGCTATGCTCGATGACCATGGTCGTAATCGATTGAAAGGCAATGGCTATACCTTACACATGTGTGTTTTAAGACCTGAAAGTCGAGGGGAGATTAAACTTAAGTCAGCAGATCCAGAAGATGCCCCACATATTCAGGCCAATTACCTTGATGCAGAGCATGATTTAAAACTGATGACAGAGGGTTTTAAAATTCAGCGCAAAATATTTGCTGCGAAGGTATTTGATGCGTACCGAGCGGATGAAATTTTTCCTGGCAGTGAAACCCAAACTGATGCAGAGATTATCGACTTTATTCGCAACAAAGCGGAATCGATTTATCATCCGATTGGTACTTGTAAAATGGGTAGCGATTCGATGGCCGTGGTTGATCAAAATCTGCAAGTTCACGGGATTGAAGGATTGCGTGTCGTTGATGCATCCGCCATGCCCACCCTGGTCTCAGGTAACACCAATGCACCAACCATTATGATGGCAGAAAAAATCAGCGACGTGATTATTAGCCAACAGTAATTAATTGCTCTGTAAAGCATGAAAGAGATGACTTAAACATTAAGAAATATACCTAAATAATTCGTCATTCATTCCTGCAGCCTATAGTTCATCCTTTCAGCAGCCCAAAGTTCGTCATTCCAGCAGCCCAAAGTTCGTCATTCCTGCGTAGGCAGGAATCTTATCTGTTAAACTAACAACAACCAAAACTTGGAATCATTTTAAACAGTAGATATGAAGAATCCGTTCGTATATATCCTTGCCAGTAAAAAAGAAGGAGCCATTTATATCGGAGTAACAAGTGATTTAGTTAAAAGGATTTGGCAACACAAAAACAACATTACACAAGGGCATACCACAAAATATCACATCAAAAGATTGGTCTATTATGAGCAGCATGAAACCATGGAATCAGCCATTATCAGAGAAAAGCAGATGAAGGCTTGGAAAAGGCAATGGAAAATCAGTTTAATAGAAAAACACAATCTGCACTGGCAAGATTTATGGGATCAAATAGTTGGTTAGTTGATTTTATTCATTCTAATTTCTTAAGATTCCTGCCTACGCAGGAAAGACGAGCCTTCTTTAAGTTTTATTATCATGGGATTTCAGTCAAACCTGATTTCATTAAGTCTGGTGATTACAGCCACAATAATTCACTGATATAAAAAATTCTTTGGATCAAATTGGAATATACTTAACTAACCTCATTCCTACAGCCCCAAAGTTCATCCTTTCAGCAGCCCAAAGTTCGTCATTCCAGCAGCCCAAAGTTCGTCATTCCTGCGTAGGCAGGAATCTTATCTGTTAAACTAACAACAACCAAAACTTGGAATCATTTTAAACAGTAGATATGAAGAATCCGTTCGTATATATCCTTGCCAGTAAAAAAGAAGGAGCCATTTATATCGGAGTAACAAGTGATTTAGTTAAAAGGATTTGGCAACACAAAAACAACATTACACAAGGGCATACCACAAAATATCACATCAAAAGATTGGTCTATTATGAGCAGCATGAAACCATGGAATCAGCCATTATCAGAGAAAAGCAGATGAAGGCTTGGAAAAGGCAATGGAAAATCAGTTTAATAGAAAAACACAATCTGCACTGGCAAGATTTATGGGATCAAATAGTTGGTTAGTTGATTTTATTCATTCTAATTTCTTAAGATTCCTGCCTACGCAGGAAAGACGAGCCTTCTTTAAGTTTTATTATCATGGGATTTCAGTCAAACCTGATTTCATTAAGTCTGGTGATTACAGCCACAATAATTCACTGATATAAAAATTCTTTGGATCAAATTGGAATATACTTAACTAACCTCATTCCTACAGCCCCAAAGTTCATCCTTTCAGCAGCCCAAAGTTCGTCATTCCTGCGTAGGCAGGAATCTTATCTGTTAAACTAACAACAACCAAAACTTGGAATCATTTTAAACAGCAGATATGAAGAATCCGTTAGTGTATATCCTTGCCAATAAAAAAGAAGGAGCCATTTATACC
>Ga0209344_10000482_pt1 | contig 69213 bp, 61 predicted proteins | sample Cruoilmetagenom6_FD_187293 | JGI IMG/M metagenome (GOLD analysis project Ga0209344, IMG submission 187293) | Oil polluted marine microbial communities from Coal Oil Point, Santa Barbara, California, USA - Santa Barbara Oil Seep Sample 6 (SPAdes)... | ecosystem: Environmental > Aquatic > Marine... | reverse complement strand
TGCTCGAATTGTGACTGTCCTTGGATAGCCGAGCTTCCAATTCTGACACTCGCGCAGTCAAAATCCGAACCTGTTCGAATAACAGGCGGATCAAATCATCCTTTTGATCCGAGGTCAGTGTCGTGAGGTCAGGAAGTTCGAGTTCGCGCATGGCTCGAAGTATGATAAATAACTGATTGTTCTGCAAGCCTATGCTGAACAGTCACGATAATTCTTGCAATAAATTTAATGACAACGTTATTAACTATGTCATTAAATAGTGGGCCTTTTGCCCAGATCCAGACGAAGAGTGCGTGGGTTTTAACAAATTTTTTCGGACGAATTTAAAGTCTTTTAATGGCTGATTTTATAGTGTCCAAGTCACATCGCGCCCCCCATTTTTTAAAAAACCGTAGTCTACGTGGGCAAGTAATTCAAGGTTAGATTGGTTTCTTTCATAAAAGGGTGTGGATTGACCCGATTTGAACAGAGATCGACTCTCAACTGGAAGGAGCCGTTAAATAATGGCAAGCATACATGTTAAGAATTAATTTGGATATTCAATGAATACAGAAAATTACAAGAATCTGGTAGAGAAACTAGAAGAAATTTCGCATCTTAATGGCGTCATGGCGACCATTGGTTGGGACCAAGAAGTTGTGATGCCATCCGGTGCTGCACAAGCACGGTCAGAGCAAATTGCAGTACTGGCGGGTGTTATACATGAGCGGGTTACAGATCCGCGTTTGCAAGATTGTCTAGATGTATTAGGCCAAGATACGGCTTTATACGACAACATCGCGCGTTGCAATATTCGGGAAGCGCAGCGCAACGTTGCGCTGGAAACCAAAGTACCGAAAAAATTAGTCCAGGAAATGGCCAAGCTGAGTTCACAAAGTCGTCTAGTTTGGGTTGCTGCCCGTAAAGAAAATAAATTCTCAGATTTTGCACCGGTTCTAAAACGTTTCCTGGAACTAAAAAAAGAATGGGCACAATGTGTCTTTCCAAATATGGATTCTTACGATGCCAATATTGACAACTTTGAACGGAGTACCACCAAAGCTGAAATTGCCCCCATCTTCGCTCGACTTAAAACTGAATTAATTCCCCTCATTAAAGCGGCGCAAGAAAGTCCCTGTCAACCTGACAGGGCTTTCTTACATGGCACCTTTCCAGTTGAAAAGCAAGAAGCACTGGCGCGACAGATTAGTCGAGATATGGGCTTTCAGTTTGACCAAGGTCGCATGGACGTTTCCGTACATCCTTTCTGTGGCGGCAGCCATCCAACCGATGTTCGCATTACCACGCGTTATCAGGAATGTAATTTTATTGAATCACTGTATGCGGTTATTCATGAAACCGGGCATGGTCTCTATGAACAAGGGCGTATGCTGGAAGGGCGAAGTTTGCCCGTATCCGAATCGTTAACCATGGGTATTCATGAATCCCAATCACTCTTTTGGGAACGCATGATTGCGCAAAGTAAATTTTTTTGCTCGCATTATTTTGAAAGTATTCGTGCTGCTTTCCCAGAAAACCTTGATGGCGAATCAGCGTCTTCTTTCTATCAGGCGATCAATAGTTGTAAGCCTGATTTCATACGAGTTGAGGCAGATGAATTGACCTATCCCTTACACATCATTCTACGTTATGAGATTGAAAGTGGTTTATTCGATGGTTCAATCGGTGTTGATGACTTGCCGGAAGTCTGGAATGAATTAATGTTTAAATATCTAGGTGTCAAACCACCTACTGATACCTTAGGCGTATTGCAGGATTCACATTGGAGCAGCGGCGCTTTCGGCTATTTCCCTTCCTACACTTTAGGGGCAATTTACGCCTGCCAATTTTATAGAACTTTGGTGAAGGAATTACCGGATACTGAAAAAAATATTGCAGCAGGGAACTTCATGCCGATAAAAAACTGGCTGAATGAAAAAATTCATCGACAAGGCCGTTTATATACACCGCAGGAATTAGTTCAGCAGGTAACGGGGGAGGGGCTTAACCCAGATTATTTTGTTGATTATCTTAAGCAGAAATATAGTGATATTTATCGATTGGAGTAGGCTTTGGGGTTAAATATAGAATTGTGTAAAACGAAGCCTCTGTATTGAGCTATTTTTACGATGGAGATCCAGATATAAACCGAATCGTAGAATTTGGTGCGTCGTAGGTGCTGCGGGTAATCCTTGCGGGCTTTCGGCACGGCCATACAATGGTTTGATCGCAGCTCAGTCCCGTAGGGAAATGTCCACGGGACGAGAGTAGATGCAACAAGCAGATTTATTTTCTACGAATGACGAAGAACGCCTGCACTTGATGCAAGGTGAACCAGCGAGCGAAGTCGGTGAAGTCACGATACATGATAGGAAACCTCGGGGAGAAAACTCCAGTTTCCCCAAAAATTCACGTTCAAGTCGGTGACACCCGTAAACACACCATTCCCCATGCAATATCAATAGGTTATTAATCGTATTGCCAAAATTGCCGGACACTACTGATTCAGAATCTATTGGTGATGGGCCAGTAACTCTTCCTTAAAAAAGAGAGCCATCATTTCATTATGAGTGCTGCGTTTGGGAAGGCAGTGTTCAACCTATCCAAAAAATCACTTAATCAAAACGGGAGAGTCGCGTCGACCGAAATTAGCAACTGGTCCTTTCCATTATCAAAAGGCCGGTAAGCCTGGCCAATGGCTTCCACTCTGTCGTAGCGTATGTTTGGGCGAATATTCAATTTTTGCAGGGCTTTGGACTTAATTTTTAGCTGTTTAGCTGGTTTCCAATTCATGCCTATAGTGACATCATAATAATCAGCAGGCTGACAAGTAGCCAGAAAGTCTGCCGCAAAGCTAATACTTACGCCATTGGTTGCTTGAGCAACCCGGACTGGAGAGCAGACACGGAAGCCATCGTTATCGCGGAACCATTCACTGCGAACGCCCACCGATAAATCCTCCTTGAGATCATGTTGTAATTGAATTTCTACGCCATACCATGCTACATCCTTTATACCATCAGGCATCAAAACCCCTCCTGCACCTCCCCCTGTATGGTGAAAAACCAGAAGTGTTTTTTCGGTAAGCTTGCGTTGCACCACAAGGCTGTAGAAACCAAAAGGCTCATTGCTTCGTGTGGAAGTATGGCTTAAGGTGCCAGTGAGATTGACTGAACTTCGCTTGTCGCTGCTGGTCCAGGTGGTTCCGGCTATTCCACCAAAATTACTCATTTCTTTATCCCAACCGCCATCCCAACCCCCGGTTGCGCTGCCGGTAATTACGCCGCCCATAAACGCCCAATTTTTGTTGACTGTGTAGTTTCCCACCAAGCCGGTATGGGTAAATGGCTCGCCATTACTAAAGGTATAGGAGCGTGTATAAAAAAAGTTGTTTGGGGCTGGAACTGTTTCGTAACCGGTTGGTGAATAAAAATGACCGATCTTGAGATTAAGGCCGTTTCCGACCGGTATATAGGTTTCTATATAAGCCTGCGGTAATGCTATATCGTAGAAGCGGCTAGAAGAGCAGCATAAATTCAGATCCCAAGTGCTCCTGTTCAAAGGTTGGCCGGTATTTATATCGAGTGCCGGGATGCCATACGCTTGGGCAAAAATGGCATCTGTGCCAAACATGAAATCGAATCGGCCTCCGAAATCCCACGCTTTACCTTCAGTCGCCACGGCGCGCTCCATAAATACATTAAACTGATTCAATTGAAATTCGTTGGAACGATCAGCAAAAGTGACTGGGCCATTAAATCCATTGGCTGGATTATTCGCGTTGTAAGTTATTCCAGCATTGATCCAACCGCCGAATTCAATACCATGTTCTTTAAATAGAGAGGTAGATTCGTCGGCAGCTGCTGCGGGAAACACAAACAAAGCACCTAAAGTAATAATGAATAATTTAGTCCTGTACATGGCGTTTCTTTCTGAGATTGAGAGCGAAATCAAGGAATGCACAGTCAGTAGAAAGCAACTTCCATGCCAATTTTGTTTTGTAGTTACATAACAATATATTGGAAAATGTTGTATAGATAATTCATCATTAGATGCACCGACTTGATGCATCTTTAAATAGATGTCGCACCAATCAGGTGCTCGGAATTTGTCATTCACAATCAAGTGTTTTATTGCGAATAAACTGTATGCATGTAATGTTTAGCTTATCTTTAGCAAAAAGTTTGCAATGTGATTGATGTGCGTAGTGGGACTGGATGCAGTTGGCCTGCCAATACATTTAATTGTTACTTGGATGAGGGTGTAATACGGAATGGTCAACGGCGGATGGGTGCCAAAAAATGTATATCTGGCATGGTCTTAGAAAAATGTGATAAGGAACGGATGCTGTTGCCGGGAAATGTTTTAGTAACCAGTCAATGCAATTGGTTTAGGGTGTGGGCGTACACATCTGTTCGACAATGTATTTAATATGGTAATGGATCAAACAGGGTGACGGGTCAAGTCGCTTGATCAGTACATATTTGACGATTTTGTAGGGTGGTAGTTCTAGTTGTTCTATTGTCTATTCAAGTGGCGAAATAGTCACTGTTCAGCTAAATTTGAAGCCGGTTTCCATTAAGTCCGACAGGCTGCCAGAGCCTAAAACAGGCACATGATCTTTCCTTCTCTTTCTCAGAATAATTACGCTTCATCGAATAGTTGCATATATGGCTTGCTGCCTAAAGTAATGACGGCAGGCAACAGGGATCTTTATTTATTTGGTGCGGCTTCGTTTGCTCGTTGTTGGTGATGACTGACACTTTGCATCACTCTTTGCATCATTAAGTAAAAATTGATTGAATGCATTCGCAGCAGTGGAAAGGCGTTTATTTTTACTATGTACAATATGCCAGTAACGTATGATAGGAAAATGATCCACATTTAGTACTTGCAGACGATTGATTTCCAGTTCGAGTTCGATGCAATGCATAGATATAATGCCTAATCCCATACCGGCTTGCACTGATTGTTTGATTGCTTCATTAGTGTCCATTTCCATATAAGTTGGCAATTTCAAATGGTGACTGGCGAAATATCGTTCTACAACACCGCGCGTCCCTGAACCTTGCTCGCGCAGCAAAAAAATTTCTTGTGCCAATTGCTTGGGCTTGATGTTGCGTACCTTGGTCAAGTGGTGGTTGGGTGCCGCGATAACAACCAGCGGGTTCTTCAAAAACGGTTGCGACAGCATGACCGTACCTTCTGGTGGCTGGCCCATGATGGCAAGATCGGCGCCATTATCGGCAAGCAATTTTATTACTGCATCTCGGTTGGCAACATTGAGACTTACTTTGATATTGGGGTGCAGTTGAATAAATTTTGCCAATAGCTGAGCTATGAAGTAGCTGGCAGTGCTGACTGCAGAGATATTCAAGCGCCCATATTCCAGCCCTTTCATCTCGCTTAACATAGCGTCCATCGCCTCTAGTTGCTGCGCAATACTGCGAGTGTATTGCAGCATTTCCTGCCCTGCCTCGGTCAGGTGCATTTGTTTTCCCACTTGGTCAAATAAGGATAGGCCGACACTATGTTCAAGTTGCTTGATTTGCATGGAGACTGCGGGCTGGCTTAAGTACAACTCTTTGGCCGCACGTGAATGGCTTAAATGTCGTGCTACGGCATCGAAAATTTTAAGCTGACGAATGGTTAAATTTAACATCGTTTGATTATAAGCAATACCTATAGTTAGTATCAATATAATTGACTGTTCTTTATGAATTATATTAGGTACTGTACGTCCCACGCGCTGAAACTAATACCCATTAATTGTAGTGAGTATTGTCCGCCAGCTTTACATAGACGGACACGGTTCGTTTTTTTCAATAATTTGGAGATAACCATGGCATCTGAAACACTGAAAGAAGGCAAAGAACGCTATAAATCTGGCGTTATACCCTATAAGAAAATGGGTTATTGGGAGCCTGATTACAAGATCAAAGATACAGATATGCTCGCAATGTTCCGTATGACACCACAACCAGGTATGGATCCAGAAGAAGTTGCTGCTGCGGTGGCAGGCGAATCTTCCACTGCCACATGGACGGTGGTATGGACTGATCGTTTGACCGCGTGTGAAATGTATCGCGCCAAGTGTTACCGTTGTGACCTAGTCCCTAACACAGGCGAGGGCACCAAAACAGAAGCCCAGTACTTTATTTACATCGCTTATGAATTGGATTTGTTCGAGGGAGGTTCCATTGCCAACCTGACTGCTTCCATCATTGGTAACGTGTTTGGTATGAAAGCAGTAAAGGCGTTACGCCTCGAAGATATGCGTATCCCGGTTGCTTATCTCAAAACATTCCAAGGTCCTGCTACCGGCGTCATCGTTGAACGTGAACGTCTGGATAAATTTGGTCGTCCCCTGTTGGGTGCAACGACTAAGCCTAAGCTCGGTCTTTCCGGCCGTAACTATGGGCGTGTAGTGTATGAAGCCCTAAAAGGCGGCCTGGATTTCATGAAAGACGATGAGAACATCAATTCACAGCCCTTCATGCACTGGCGTGACCGTTTCATGTATTGCATGGATGCCGTGAACAAAGCTTCCGCTGCAACCGGCGAAGTCAAGGGACATTATCTTAATGTTACCGCTGGCACAATGGAAGAAATGTATAAGCGCGCTGAGTTTGCCAAGTCGCTAGGTTCGGTCATCATTATGATTGACCTCGTTATCGGCTACACTGCTATTCAGTCGATGGCGCTTTGGGCACGTCAGAACGACATGATTCTGCACTTGCACCGTGCGGGTAACTCAACCTACTCACGTCAAAAAAATCACGGGATGAGTTTCCGCGTTATTTGCAAATGGATGCGTATGGCGGGTGTGGATCACATCCATGCTGGTACTGTCGTGGGCAAGCTGGAAGGCGATCCTCTCATGATCAGAGGCTATTACGACACGCTGCTTGATACACACACTCCTATGAACTTGGAGAAAGGTCTATTCTTCGAACAAGATTGGGCTTCACTCAATAAATGTTTGCCAGTTGCTTCCGGTGGTATCCACGCCGGTCAGATGCACCAATTACTAACCTATCTCGGCGACGATGTAGTTCTGCAATTCGGTGGCGGTACTATTGGGCATCCACAAGGCATTCAGGCCGGTGCGGTAGCAAATCGTACAGCGCTGGAAGTCATGGTGCAGGCACGTAATGAAGGTCGCGACATCTGGAACGAAGGCCCGCAGATTCTGCAAGATGCAGCCAAATGGTGCGGCCCACTAAAAGCTGGGCTGGATACGTGGAAAGATGTCAGCTTTAACTACGAGTCCACCGACACCCCAGACTTTGTTCCTTCTGCCACGACCAGCGTTTAATTAACAAATAAGGAGAATTGATTATGATGACCAATCCTGGAAATCAGATCACGCAAGGGCAGTTTTCTTTTCTGCCCCCGCTGACTGATGTACAAATCACAGCACAAATTAAATATGCACTGAAATCTGGCTGGTCGCTAGCCGTCGAATACACCGACGATCCGCACCCGCGCAACACCTACTGGGAAATGTTCGGCAACCCCATGTTCGACCTTAAAGATCCCGCAGGAATCTTGATGGAAGTCAACAATTGCCGTAAGACTTTCCCAAACCACTACATTCGTGTGATGGCTTTTAGTTCAGCATATGGAATAGAAAGCCCAACTATGTCGTACATCGTAAACCGTCCTAAAAACGAGCCTGGTTTCAGGCTGGTGCGGGAGGAAGCGGAAGGTCGTAGCATGCGCTACACCATCCATTCCTACGCAACTGAAAAGCCGGAAGGCGAGCGGTACTAAGCAATCGCGGGTACGGTTTAGCCGTACCCGTTTTTTAACCGGCTGTTGAAATGCTCTGCAAATAGTCTTCATTCAGAATTTGACGATAATGATTTTTATTCCTTAAAATCGTGTTGTTCATTTTTATTCGATAATACGCAGATGACAATGCGGAAAATTTCAACAGCCGATTGATTTTACAGGTTAATTAAATGAACGAACCCTCTAAAGACATTATCCTTCCTGACGACACTCCAGTTGACTTGGACGCCGAATTTCGCGACTCCAATATTGATGAAGTGTTGACTAAACTTGATCGCGAATTGATCGGTCTGTTGCCAGTCAAAACACGCATCCGTGAAACCGCAGCACTTTTGCTGGTAGACCGCGTTCGCAAGAAGCTCAATCTGTCGGCAGTTTCACCAACTCTGCATATGAGTTTTACCGGTAACCCCGGCACTGGTAAAACCACGGTAGCATTACGAATGGCGCAAATACTGCACCGCCTGGGTTATGTGCGTGAAGGCCATTTGATCTCAGTCACGCGCGATGACCTGGTCGGGCAATATATAGGACACACTGCACCTAAAACCAAAGAAGTTATCAAAAAAGCAATGGGCGGCGTGTTATTCATAGATGAAGCCTATTATCTCTACAAGCCTGAAAATGAGCGGGATTACGGAGCTGAGTCAATCGAAATCCTATTGCAAGTGATGGAAAACAACCGTGACGATCTGGTCGTTATTTTGGCCGGATACAAAGATCGGATGGACAAATTTTTCCACAGTAACCCCGGCATGCGCTCGCGCATAGCGCATCACATTGATTTTCCTGATTACTCAGCAGAAGAATTGCTCATCATCGCAAAGCTAATGCTGGCAGAGCAAAACTACCGTTTCAGCGCGGAAGCAGAAAAAGCATTCGCAGAATACATACCGCTACGGATGAAACTGGAACATTTTGCCAATGCGCGTTCCATTCGCAACGCACTGGATCGCGCGCGTATGCGCCAAGCCAACCGCCTATTCGCAGGCGCCAAGAAAAGCTTAACCAAAATTGATTTGATAACCATCGAAGCCGAAGAAATCTATGCCAGCCGCGTGTTTCTGGATGGGCAGGTCGATCTGGACGGAGATGAGTTGACGGAAGAAAGTAGTGATGGAGTTGCGAAAGATTGATGCCTGCGGCTCAACCTTTTCAGGCATGTGAGAGCATAATTTATGTTCATAAATGAGTGGATAGGTATGCAGTGAGTGGAAGAACGGGGCAAGTTGTTTGATAAACACGTATAAGCAAGGATATCGAATTAACGAATGAAGTAGAAGTGCCTTGTAAGTTTATTAAAATTAAGTAACTTGTCCTATTGTTCCAGAACATGCACCCGCATCCGCTTTGCATCTAAATCGTATACCCGCAACTGCAATCCTTCACCAAGGCGCAAGCTCATGCTGTACAGGGTCAAAAAGAACACCCGATAACTGAGCTGAGCATTCGCGTCGCGTTCATGATCTGCAGTATCTGCGCCACCGTCACGTTTTCCAGCAGACGCGACACCTTGAGCGCTTTGTCCAACTCGGCTTCCCCTTGGGTTTGTCCAAACACAGGGGCGGAGTAAAATTTAGTTTGTACAAATCGTGTTTGAGCATGCTCCGTGACAGACGATCCAGAGTCTGTGAGAAATAATCGGTCAATTGATCTTTGTGCAAGCCATCAATCTGATAGTCGAAGTACGTGGCAGCCCAGCCCACGCCGTGGTTGTATTATTCAATCGTATTGAACGGCATACCGCGCAGCTACAAGCGCTTGAGCAAACTCCCATAATTCCGCGTAAATGATTGCGAATATTCGTGTTTCATAATCATTCTCCTCATGCTAAAGCAAAAAATTCCTTGTGAGATCATAAGGAGTTATGGCTTTGAATCAAATTGATGGGAAGAAATTCTCCGTGATAGCGGCTTCGTTCAACACGGAGCTATGCAGATTGGTTGTGTTGCCGACAAAAATGCTAATATCCGCGATTCATTTTTGGTGAATTTATATGGCTAAGCGTTATGATTTGATTGTGTTCGATTGGGATGGCACAGTGATGGATTCTACAGCTGTGATAGCGAGTTCGATTCAGGCTGCTTGTCGGGATCTGGGCTTAACCGAGCCTAGCGAAGCCGCTGCGAAGCATGTAATTGGACTAGGGTTACAAGAAGCGCTGCGCCAAGCCGTGCCAGATATGCAGGAAAATCAGCGTGATGATTTGGTGGCACGTTACCGTCATCATTTCCTCGCACAGGGTGAGGCTATCCCATTGTTTGAGGGAGCGCAGCAGACAATTGCACAGTTGCATGCTGCTGGGCACTGGCTGGCAGTGGCGACAGGCAAAAGTCGACAGGGGTTAAAGCGGGCCATGCAATCAAGCGGGATGGAGTCTTACTTCCACGCTATCCGCACTGCAGACCAAACATTTTCCAAACCGCACCCAGCGATGCTGCTGGAAATCATGGATGAACTTGGAGTTACAGCACAGCGCGCGCTGATGGTGGGCGATACCACGCATGATCTGCAAATGGCGCGTAACGCCGGAGTGGATTCAATTGGCATGACGCACGGCGCGCATCCGATAGACCAATTACGTGCCCTGGAGCCGCTGGCTTTACTGGACGATTTTGTCGAACTGCGCGCATGGTTCAAAGAATACGCCTGATATACTAGGAACAGTTTATATTAAGGAATAATAATGTCAGAACAAAACAATAACTGGGAACGCAGCGTACTGGAGAAGCTTGCCATGTCGGCCCTTCAGGAGCAACGCCGGGCGCGCCACTGGGGTATTTTTTTCAAGGTGCTGACATTTGGCTATTTGTGCATCTTGCTATTTTTGTTCATGGGCTGGATAGGCAAATCCGAGTTGCCGTTAAGCGGCAAGCACACCGCGCTGGTGGATATGCATGGCGTGATCGCGGCAGAGACCGCAGCCAATGCCGACAGCGTTATGACCAGCCTAAAGGATGCATTCAAGGATAAGCACACGCAAGGAGTGATCCTGCGAATGGATAGCCCCGGCGGTAGTCCGGTGCAATCGGGTTATATTAACGATGAAATCCGCCGTTTACGCGCTCAGTACCCAAAGATCCCGTTGTATGTAGTGATTGAGGATATCTGCGCTTCCGGCTGTTATTATGTGGCGGCGGCCGCGGACAAGATTTTTGTCAATAAAGCGAGCCTGGTAGGGTCAATCGGTGTGTTAATGGATAGTTTTGGTTTTACAGGCATTATGGACAAGCTGGGTGTGGAGCGCCGCTTGATGACAGCGGGCAAAAACAAGGGTTTCATGGATCCATTTTCACCAGTTAATGCAGATCAGCAGGAACATGCAAAAAATATGCTCGCCGAAATTCACCAACAATTTATTGAGGTAGTGAAACAAGGACGTGGTGAGCGTCTGAAGGAATCGCCAGATATGTTCACTGGCTTGATCTGGACAGGTCAAAAGAGCATTGAGCTGGGCTTGGCGGATGACATGGGCAATGTGGAAAGCGTGGCGCGCGATGTGATCAAGGCAAAGGATATTGTCGATTTCACTACCCATGAAGGTTTAGCAGAGCGGCTCGCCAAGCGCTTCGGCGCAGGAATGGCGAGTGCTTTTTCGGATTTATCTACACAAGCAGACATCAAGCTTCGATAAACAAGCCGCCTTTAGAATTTGTTCGCCTTCAATAGAGGTTTCAGTTTGGCCAAAATGGTGTGGAGGATTTGCGCTTGCGCCGACGCTGTGGGGTGTAAATTGTCGGCCTGAAATTGTTCCGGCTGAATGTTTTTCAGCATGAACGGAACCACCGCCACATGGTGGTGATGAGCCAGCTGGGAATAGAGCGCCTTGAATTGATCGGTGTAGTTCTTGCCATAATTGGGCGGCAACTGCATTCCAACTAGCAACACTTGTCTGTTGTCTTTCTGTGATTGTTGGATGATAGTGCTGAGATTTGCCTCAATATCGGCAATAGGCGCGCCGCGCAGACCATCATTCGCACCCAGTTCCAGAATGACAATGCTGGGGGAATGCTGACGCAAGGCTTGGGCAATACGTCGCCGTCCGCCACCGGTGGTTTCGCCGCTGATGCTGGCGTTAACTACTTTATATTGTGGATGGCTGCGTTGTAATTCTTGCTGCAACAGATTGACCCAGCCCGATGCACGTGGAATGCCATAAGCAGCCGATAGGCTATCACCAAACACCAGTATAGTTTGCTGTTGTGCGGCACTCATCCCAGACAGCAGACAACACGCACATAATAAAATTGATTGAAAGAAAGTGGGCAATCTCATGGTGTCTATTTTGCAGGCAAAGAACCTGGGCAAGCAAGTAGAAAGTGGTGGTCAGCCACTTGTAATCTTGCATGAGGTCAGCTTTACCGTCGAGGCGGGCGACAGCCTTGCTATTTTGGGTGCGTCCGGTTCCGGCAAGTCTACTCTGTTGGGACTGTTAGCCGGATTGGATGTGCCCAGTAGTGGTACAGTGTACCTCGACGGAGTTGATATTTTTTCTTTCGATGAAGATGAACGTGCACGTTTACGTGGTCGTCTGGCAGGTTTTGTTTTTCAATCATTTCAGTTGCTGCCTGCCTTGAATGCGCTTGAGAATGTGATGTTACCGTTGGAGTTGTATGGCGCATTCGATGCGCGCGAGCGAGCAACAGTTGCCTTGCAACGCGTGGGGCTGGCCGCGCGCCTGAGTCATTTGCCCAAACATTTGTCTGGTGGCGAGCAACAGCGCGTGGCGATGGCGCGTGCGTTTGTTGTACAGCCAAAAATCCTGTTCGCAGATGAACCCACAGGCAATCTCGACGCCGCCACTGGTGGTCAGATCATTGATCTGATGCTGGAGTTAAACGGTGCGCAGGGCACCACTCTTATATTAGTTACTCATGATGAAGTGCTGGCGCAACAATGTGGTCGGCAGTTGCATTTGGCAGCAGGGCAGATTGTGCCGTGAATACGTTGCGTCTGTCATGGCTCATGCTGCGGCGGGATTGGCGCACTGGGGAATGGCGCGTGCTGCTTATCGCTTTGGTATTGGCGGTAGGCAGCATTTCTACCGTGGGACTGTTTGCCAACCGGGTTGGCCTGGCTCTGCAACAGCAAGCTACTAGCTTTTTGGGTGCCGATCTGCGTCTTGTCGCTACACATCCATTTCCGCCAGCTTATCGGGCGGCCGCACTGCAACGGGGTTTGCGCGTGGTCGAGAACGCAACTTTTCCCAGTATGGTGGTTTATGACCAACAAAACGTGCTGGCGAAAATTCAGGCGGTGGAAGAAGGCTATCCGCTGCGCGGCAAAATTCATATTTACGATGGCACGGATCATGTCGCGCAAGGCATACCTGCGCCCGGTACTTTGTGGGCGGACAAACGTTTACTGCAACGCATGGGATTACAACTGGGCAATGAAGTTGTTATCGGTGCGCTGCGCATGCGCGTGGCTGCGCGCGTGGTGCGTGACGTAGATCAGTCAATCGGCTTTGCCAGTTTTGCACCACGTGTGCTGATAAATGCAGCCGATCTGCCTGCTAGTGGCTTGGTTCAACCTGGCAGCCGTATCAGCTATAAAATACTGTTTTCAGGTGACTCGGCGCAGCTTGCCGATATGCGTGCCTGGCTGAAAGGGCAGCTGGCAGTGGGTGAGAAACTGGAGGATGTGCGCGATGCGCGCCCAGAAATTCGAACTGCGCTGGAGCGTGCCGAACATTTTTTAGGGTTGGCCGCGCTTACTGCAGTAGTGCTGGCTGGTGTAGCCATGGCATTGGCCGCGAGCCATTTCATCATGCGCCATCTCGACACCTGCGCCATGATGCGCTGTTTGGGGGCAACGCAGAGTCAGGTTCTGCGTATTTTTATGTACCAGTTTTTGTTGCTGGGTGTGTTGGCCGTATTGTTGGGTGGTTTGCTCGGTTATGCGGCTCAATCTGTTCTGGTGCAGTCCATCGAGAGCATGCGTGACGCTGCTTTGCCCCCGCCCGACTGGCTGCCATTGTGGCAGGCGGCAGCCAGTGGCATGGCGCTTTTGCTTGGATTCGCCTTCTTGCCTTTGTGGCAGCTGAAAGGAGTATCTCCTTTGCGTGTTATCCGCCGTGAACTGGGCCTGCCCCCAGCGCGCACCGGCTTACTGTATACATCAGGTGCTGTTGTGCTGAGCGCGCTGTTCCTGTGGCAAGCCGGTTCACTCAAACTGGGCCTGACCGTGTTGGCAGGCTTGATAGCTGGCATGCTGCTGTTCGGTCTGCTGGCGTGGCTTGCCGTGCATACTTTGGCATGGCTGCCCATGCGCGGGAGTCATGCGTTTGCGAATTTGGCCAGACACGGGCGCACCAATGCGCTGCAAATTGTGGCACTAAGTTTAGGCGGCATGGCTATGCTGATTCTTACCTTTGTGCGTGCCGACCTGATGGAAAGCTGGCGCGGACGGTTGCCGCCAGATGCGCCGAATCATTTTATTGTCAACATCCAGCCTGATCAGCGCACCGCAATAAAAAATTTCTTCACGCAGCAGCGGTTACCTGCGCCACAATTATTTCCCATGGTACGTGGGCGACTGATAGCAATCAACAACGACGCGATCAACGGGAACGATTACCCCGAGGCGCGTGCCCGTTCGCTAGTGGAACGCGAGTTCAATTTATCCTGGTCAGATCATTTACCAAATGATAATAACTTGGCACAGGGTGCATGGTGGGAGAGGGGCACGTCATCGGTGTTGTCGGTAGAAGAGGGAATAGCCGAAACGTTGGGTATCGGTATAGGCGACATCCTGACTTACGACGTTGCAGGCAGTCCATTCAGTGCGAAAGTGGTAAACCTGCGCAAGGTTCAGTGGGATTCAATGCAGGTGAATTTTTACGTAATCACTGCGCCCGATTTGATGAAAGATTATTCAGCCAGCTACTTGACCAGCTTCTATTTGCCAGCCGATAAGGCGCATACAAGCGATGAGTTGATAAAAGTCTTCCCCAACCTGTTGCTGATAGATACCGAGGCGGTGATCGAACAAGTGCGTAAAATAATGGACCAGATAGCCCAAACCATGAGCGCGGTCTTCCTGTTTACTCTTTTGAGTGGCTTGGCTGTGCTATATGCCGCGCTGCTCGCTACGCAAGATGAACGCATTCATCAGGCCGCCATCCTGCGCACATTGGGGGCTGACAGTCGCTATTTGCGGCGATTGCATCTGACCGAGTTTGCCGTGCTGGGTGCATTGAGTGGCCTATTTGCAGCAGCAGGTGGGACCTTGCTAGGCTGGGTACTGTCAATTAAAGTACTGGAAATTCCTTATCATTCGAGCGCGTTAATCTGGATGGTAGGCGTGGGCGGTGGAATTATTACGGTGACCTTGGCAGGATGGCTGGCTACACGACGCATGGCGAGGATGTCGCCATTACATGTATTGCAATCTGTTTAAGCAAAGAAGCGAAAATCAAAAATTAATGCGCTTCCCAACAACATTTGAGCGCACTTTTTAGTGTGGCAGTACAAAACCTCAACATGCTCACTAGTAGAGAAAAATTCTCATGAAGAAATTAATTTTCACTATCGCAGTGATAGCTTCATCTGCAGGCAGCGTTGCGCACGGAGAAGAGCAAAGATCAGATTCAGTGTTAATCATTTCTGGCTATGTAGAAACATACTATAGCTACGACTTTAATAACCCTAATAAAAGCAAAAAATTACCATTCATCTACAGCTATAACAAGAATAATGAAGTTTCAGTGAATTTGGCATTCTTGAAAGGTTCGTATAATTCAGATAGTGCTAGAGCAAATCTTGCAATAGCTGGTGGTAGCTATATGAGTGCTAACTATGCATCCGAGCCTGGCGTATTGAATAATATATATGAAAGCAACATTGGCCTAAAACTGTCCAAAAAAAATAACCTGTGGTTTGATGCCGGTGTCTTTTCTTCACATTTAGGTTTTGAAAGTGCGATTGGTAAAGACAATTGGACTTTGACCAGAAGTATCGGAGCGGATAGCGCACCTTATTTTGAAACGGGTGCCAAAGTTAGTTATACATCAGAAAATGATGTATGGTTTGTGAGCGCATTAGTTCTGAATGGTTGGCAACGTATTCGACGCGTTGAAGGAAACTCTTCTCCTTCATTTGGTACACAGATTACTTACAAGCCTTCCGCAAAAGTGACTTTGAATAGCAGCACGTTTATTGGGAACGACAATCCTGATAGTGTCAAAAAAATGCGTTATTTCCATAATTTTTATGGAATTTTTCAGCTAAATGATAAATTAAGTGCAGTATTTGGATTTGATATTGGCGCTGAACAAAAGTCTAAAGGCTCTTCATCCTATAACTCGTGGATCAACCCAACGATTATCTTTAAATATATGCCAACAGCAAAAACTGCTATTGCCGTAAGAGCTGAATATTATGAAGATAAAAATGGCGTAATCATCGCGACTGACACATCCAATGGTTTTAAAACATGGGGTTTTTCAACCAATTTTGATTATTCCATTGCAAATAATATAGTCTGGAGAGCAGAAATTAAAACATTGAATAGCAAAGATAATATTTTCACAAGAAATAATCATATGGTTAACAGTAATGTGACCATGACAACGGCATTGGCTGTAAGCTTTTGATTAATATTCAACAGTAATGTGCAACAGGGCAGGTCGCAATACTGTTTTAGCTGCGCTGCTTTCTATACAGTGGACCCCTCCGTCAAGAAAGGCAGGGCGACCATAAAAGAAAACAGATAGCGCCAATTAATACTACTCTGACCCCGATTATTTTCGTTACAAGCGGTGCACCGGCACCCGAGGAAAAGGAAATCGTTTTGTTGAAGCCCAGTTTCTTCGGAATGGGAATCGACCTAAAGGCACTGTGGAAAAAAACCAAACGAAAGTGGGGGAAATGACCGTGATGCCTAACGACACGCTGCAGCGGATGGGCGAGACAGTGGCAGTGCCGATGTTGTTGATACAGACACAAGTGGGTGGTGGTTTCCCCGCCCGCCGCTGATCGTGGGACGTTATGTTTCCCAGACTGAGGAGTATAAATGAAGTTATTTAGCCAGTTGGTTACGTTAATCGGTATTTTTATATCAGGATATTACTCATATTTAAATGACTATAGCTTTGAGGGAGTTGTTGCATTTCTTTCTTTTCTTGCAGCGTTTACTACTACTTTCTTTTTTGGAAAGAGTTCAGATATGAGTCAGCAGACTGGCAGCAATTCTAAAGCTTATCAGTCCGGTAGAGATATCAATATTAAGGAATAGAGTGTGATTGGGGATATGAAACAAGAAACAGGTGAAGGCTCAGAGGCTTACCAGGCGAAACGCGATATTAATATCACTCATGAAGGAATGGACTATAGAAATGTCAAACAACTATGCATTGATTTGATACATGACAACTTCCCTAAGCTTCAAGAAGAATCAATGAAGCAGGTAAACGAAAATGTCATGGCTTTAGCGGGAGAGCTGAAGAATGAAATTGCTAAGAAGCAAGCTGTCATTAATCCTGAAAAATTTGCCCAACCCGATGTTCAAGCTGCATTGAATGAAGCTGTTCAGGGGGCTGCTAAGAAAGGTAAAAAAGCTGACTTGAATTTATTGGCTAATTTGGTCGCTTCAAGAATCGATAGAGGCAATAGTGATTTATTGGATATCACGATTGAAGAAGCAATTCGACTCACACCGAAACTTACTAGAGAGCACATTAACTTTCTTAGTGTTAAACACTTTGTTTCAAGTATGACTATTCAAGTGCCGAATGTTGCTTTCAACCAACTAGAACAGTTTGCGGTTCCTGTATTTTCAGCCTTTAGTAAAAATTGTGTGTTGTCAGTACCTAATATTCAGTATCTAGCTGGGGTTGGAGTATTAGATTTCAATCCTATGTTTGGTCATGATGCATATGACATCCAGTTTCAAGGATATCCGTCACTTGCAGAAAACACTCAAGAATTTAAAGAAAAAATTAAAGTGCAGGCGCCTAGCTTAAGTAAACTACTAGAGTTATATGAGAAGGAAAAATTCTCATCAGCTAACCTAAATAGCTTTGGTCAAGTCATTGCACTTACGAATTTAGGGCGAATTTTTGGAAACATTGACCTTAAAATATGGATAAATTGAACAAATAACTGGGGGCAGAGTAAAATAAAATGAATGTAACTGGGGATAATGTGTAACTGCACATTAAATTTACTCAGACCCTGGTTACCCTCTCATCACCTTGCTAGCTTTTATTCCTCTCTAATTCTTAATGTCAAGGTGTCATTTGACTGTATAACATCTACTCTACGCAAAAAATTCTGGCCAAGCAATGCCATTTTTCCATGAATACCGACACTTACACTCAACCCATTTATGGCTAGTCCACCTGCTTCAACAATTTGGTCAGAAGTAATTTCCCCCTGAACAATGCCGCCTGCTGTTGAAAAACTTGCCGGGATCCCGCTCGGCAGATTAGCGGAGTTTGCAAATTCTTTACTAACAGAAACAATACTCGCACCAGTATCAACCATAAAATCAACGGGATGACCATTAATTGACCCTCGGACATAATAATGCCCATCCTTAGATCTTGGTATGTCAATTTGACTAGAAGGTAAATTTTTAATAGCTACGACAACTTTAGGTTCCTGATGAACATCAAAATACATGTATACCGCGCTAAATATAACGATCCACACTATCAATGCAGTAATATGTCCAATGGGAATACGGTTGCTCATTAGTAATTAGCTCTCATCCATTAACGTAACTTAATGAATTTATATTTATAATTCAGCGAGAAAGGGTAAAAATTCCAGCGGAAGGGGTATGAAGAACGAGGGGCAGTTCTAAAATTACAAAATTTTTTCGGTCTTCTTCAAACTTCCGTACTGCGCGACTTACCGTCGTGTAATGTACCCCGAAAAGGTCCTCCGATCTCTGCCATTGTATAAGCACCAGATAGGCAAGCTTGAGCCATCACCTGACCTCTTATTGGGTGGCGAGAAGCACGGGGTGCATTAGTGCATCTGACAAATTGTGAGATAACGCATAAATGTTTCTTGATCACTCAATCACAAACAAAAACTCCCGCCAATTGCGGGAGTTTGTTTTCGACATTGCAGATAGATTTAATGCAACATCAATGACTTTTGCACCGCCACTGCACATACTGTTATCAATGTGCCGGGCATAATACCCAAGGCCAATACCGCCAGTCCGTTAATTGAAATCAGCAGCCCGCTGTCAGGCTGGATAGCAATTGGGACATGGGATTCTGGGGCATCAAAATACATCAGCTTGACGATACGCAGATAATAAAATGCGCCTATCAAAGAGAATATTACAGCCATTACAGCAAGAGGAATGTGGCCAGCACCTATAACCGCTTGTAAAACAGAAAACTTGGCATAGAAGCCTGCCGTCGGTGGCACCCCTGCCATAGAAAACATTAATATAAGCATCATGAAAGCTAGCCATGGGCTGCGCTGATTGAGTCCCTTAAAATCATCGAGCTTGTCAGCCTCGAAACCTTCACGTGATAGCAGCATGATCATACCGAAACCACCAAGGCTCATTAGCACATAAACTACTACGTAGAACATGGCGGAACTATACCCATCAATGCCGCCGCTCAATATGCCAAGCAATAAAAAACCCATATGCGCGATAGTTGAGTAAGCCAGCATGCGCTTAAGATTAGTCTGCGCAATAGCGGTAATATTGCCAACAGCCATAGACAGTACAGCAAGAATCACCAGCATACCGGACCAATGCATCACCAGTGGCTGCAGGCCTTCCACTAAAATTCGCATAACGAAAGCGAATGCAGCTAACTTGGGTGCGGATCCGATCAGCATGGTTACAGCGGTTGGTGCGCCATGGTAAACGTCTGGCACCCACATGTGAAATGGAACAGCACCAAGCTTGAATGCTAGACCCGCCACCACGAATACCAAGCCGAATACCAGTAGTGCCTTGTTATCCACGCCGTGAATGATGGCATCGGAGATCGCATTAACTTCAAGCGTGCCCGTAGCGCCATATAACATGGACATTCCATACAATAGTAATCCGGAAGCAAGTGCGCCCAGAATAAAATATTTCATTGCCGCTTCAGTGGCAGTGGCAGAATCACGTTGCAGCGCAACCATCGCGTACAGGCTGAGTGACAGCAATTCCAGCCCAATATACAGCGTAAGAAAGTGAGTTGCTGAAATCATCACCATCATGCCGAGCAGAGCAAACAATGCCAGCACCATGAACTCTCCCGTGAAGAGTCCGCGCAATAACAAATAGCTGCGCGAATACACTAATACCATGGATACGGTCAGGTAACTGAATAGTTTGAGTACATCGGACATTAAGTCGTCCACGAACATGTTATTGAACAGGTGTACCACAACTGGTTCATGAGTCATCACTGTAATCAGCGCGCAACCTAGAAGCGTCAGTTGTACTAATATGTAGGTCAGCGTTTTGTGCGGGCTGGTAACAAACAGATCCACAATCAGGATCGAACTCGCCATCACCAGCAGAAATATTTCTGCGTAGGCGGAGGATAAGGTGGACAAGTAACTCATAAATTCCTCGGTTGATGATAGCTTATAACTTGGAGCGGGCAATATGTACCAGCAAGTCGTTCACGGATGTGTGCATAATTTCGGTGAATGGTAGTGGATATAGGCCCATGACCAGCACAGCCAGCGCTAATATGAAAAATATTAACTTCTCACGCAAAGTAATGTCGGTTAATTGCTCCACATGCTGGTTGACAACCGCGCCAAAGATTACGCGTTTAACCATCCACAGTGTGTAGGCCGCGCCGAAAATCAGTATGCTAGCGGCAGCGAAGGCGTACCAGAAATTGACTTTGACGGCACCCATGATCACCATGAATTCACCGACAAAACCGCTGGTGCCGGGTAATCCGACATTTGCCATGGCAAACAGTATAAAGAATGCGGCAAACACTGGCATTTTGTTGGCCACACCACCATAGTCGGCGATATTGCGTGTATGCATACGGTCATACAACACACCGATGCAGAGAAATAGCGCACCTGATATAAAACCATGCGAAATCATCTGTACTAGCGCGCCCTCCATGCCGTAAGCATTGAAAATAAAGAAACCCAACGTAACGAAACCCATATGCGAAATAGAGGAATACGCCACCAGTTTCTTCATGTCTGTTTGGGCTAATGCAACCAGACTAATATATACCACTGCGATTAGCGATAGCGCGATCATCATGCCAGCAAGGTAGTGACTGGCATCCGGCGCGATAGGCATGGAGAAGCGAATAAAGCCATACGCACCAACTTTCAGCATGATCGCCGCTAGCACCACGGAGCCACCAGTAGGCGCTTCTACGTGGGCATCGGGCAACCAGGTGTGTACCGGGAACATTGGCACCTTTACTGCAAACGCCATAAAGAAGGCAATGAACACAAGTATCTGTGCAGTCATCGGGATAGACATCTGATGATAATCGAGGATAGCGAAGCTGCCGCCGGACTGGATGTACAGATATAGCAGCGCAACCAGCATAAGCACTGAACCAAGAAAAGTGTATAGAAAAAATTTGACGGCAGCATATACGCGATTAGAGCCGCCCCATACGCCAATAATGATGAACATCGGGATCAGCATGGCTTCCCAGAATACATAGAACAGCACCGCGTCGAGCGAGGCAAATACACCATTGATTAAGCCGGACATGATAAGAAATGCAGCCAGATATTGCGCTACACGCTTCTCGATTACCTTCCAGCCAGCGATTACAACTAGCGGAGTAAAGAAACTGTTCAGTATGACGAATAGTACCGAAATACCGTCTACGCCGAGGTGATAGTGGATGTTGAAGTGGGTGACCCAGTCGTGCAACTCAACGAATTGCATGACACTGGTCATCTTGTCAAAGCCAAGATACAGCGGGATTGTAACCAGGAAGCCAAGAATTGCACCAACAAGCGCGATGACCCGCGCTAACGATGCATTGCGATCGTTGCCAGTGGCAAGAACCAGCAGACCGAAAATAATGGGCAGCCAGATCGCAACGCTTAATAGGGGAAATCCAAAAATCATGCTTATTCCTTCAATTTCTCTCTGTGCGTATTATTCGAACCACGTGCGTATCGTAAGCAGCAGAAATACGCCGATAATCATGAAAAACGCATAGTGGTAAATGTAACCGGTCTGAATACGGCGCAATACGTTGGAGAACAAGCCGACTAAACGAGATGTTCCGTTTACCATTAGGCCATCAATCAACTTTATATCGCCAAACTTCCATAAACAACGGCTTGCCATACGAGCACCAGAGGCAAAGAACCAATCATTGAAACGATCAAAGTAGTATTTGTTGTCAAGCAATTTATAGATGAAGCTAAATTTACGCTTGATCATCTCAGGAATGCTAGACATTTTCAGGTAAAAAATCCACGCCACCACAACACCGGCTACTGCAAGCCAGAATGGTAAAGCAGTGAGGCCATGCATAGTCATGGCCCAGGCACCGTGAAACTCGTGCTTCAGTTCTTCCATGGAAGTATGCAACTCATGGTTGATATAAATTGCACCTTTGAAATAATCGCCAAACAACATAGGTTCGACAGCAAGGTAACCAATGATCACAGAAGGGATCGCCAGCAGCACTAATGGCATCCAGACTACCCATGAGGTTTCGTGCGGTTTTTGACCTGGAGCTAATCCATGATGGTGATCATCCTGAGCGACATGAGTGTCAGCATGCTCGTCTTGAGGTGTATTTTTAGAGCCATGTGCAGCTGCATGAGCTTTACCGAAATGCTCTTCGCCATGAAACACCAGGAAATACAAGCGGAACGAATAGAAGGCCGTAACGAAAACACCTGCCATCACTGCAAAATAGGCAAAGCCAGATCCGGGAAGATGCGACAACTCCACGGCTTCGATGATGCTGTCCTTGGAATAGAAACCGGATAGGAACGGCGTGCCAATTAACGCCAGCGAACCAATCAGAAAGGTGAACCAAGTGATCGGCATATACTTTCGCAAGCCTCCCATCTGGCGGATGTCCTGCACATGATGCATGGCGATAATCACCGAACCAGCGGCGAGGAAAAGCAACGCCTTGAAAAATGCGTGGGTCATTAGATGAAAAATCGCCACTGAATAAGCGGAAGCTCCCAGCGCTACCGTCATATAGCCTAATTGCGACAGCGTGGAATAGGCAACCACTCGTTTAATATCGTTCTGGATAATGCCGAGGAAGCCCATGAATAGCGCAGTAATAGCGCCTATCACCATAACAAAGGATAAAGCTGTATCGGACAGTTCAAACAACGGTGACATGCGCGCCACCATAAAGATTCCGGCGGTCACCATTGTCGCAGCATGGATAAGTGCGGAAATCGGAGTTGGGCCCTCCATCGAGTCAGGCAGCCAGACGTGCAGCGGAAACTGCGCCGATTTACCCATTGCGCCAATGAACAGCAGGATGCAGATAGCGCTAATTACATTCCACGACACACCCGGGATCGGGGCTATGTCGTTGGCATAGAGGTGCGAGCTGGCAAACACTGCAGCATAATCCAAGGTGCCAAACACCATCAGCACCAATCCAATACCGAGCAAAAAACCGAAATCCCCGACGCGGTTTACTAAGAAAGCTTTAAGGTTGGCGTAAGTCGCAGTAGGGCGTGTGTACCAAAAGCCTATCAACAAATAGGATACCAAGCCTACCGCTTCCCAGCCAAAGAACAGCTGGAGAAAGTTATTGGACATCACCAGCATTAGCATGGAGAAAGTAAATAACGATATATAACTGAAGAAGCGTTGATAGCCAGCATCTTCTGACATATAACCTATAGTATAAATATGCACCATCAGGGATACGAAAGTCACGACCAGCATCATCATCACGGACAGGCGGTCAATCAGAAAACCGACTTCGAATCGAGTATCACCAGAGGTCATCCATTGATAAACTGTACCGTTGAATGTATGTCCGGCCATTACATCCTGAAAAATTACCAGTGAGGCAACGAAAGACGTAGCCACCAGCAGGATGGTAGTACGATGCGTCCATGTTCGCCCCAGTAGTTTGCCAAACAATCCGGCAATTATCGCGCCAACCAAGGGAGCCAAAGGAACCAGCAAATACAGATTTTCCATAGTACTCATTTGCGTTGTTAACCTTTCAAGCTGCCGAGATCATCTACGTTGATGGTACGCAGATTTCGAAATAACACTATCAGAATCGCTAAACCGATAGCCGATTCAGCGGCAGCCACTGTGAGGATAAAGAACACGAATATTTGCCCGGATATGTCATTCAGATAATGTGAAAAGGCGATAAAGTTTGTGTTTACCGCAAGCAGCATCAATTCAATGGACATCAACAGTACGATTATATTCTTACGGTTCAGAAAAATGCCCACCACACCAATGGCAAACAAGATTGCTCCAAACACTAAATAATGTGACAAATTCAAGTTCAACATATGCTTTCCTTATTGAATCTTCATGTAAGCATGGCAGATGCCGTTACACGGACTATCAGGCATCCAAGGCAGTTAAAATTCAACACAACCCTATGTAAAAAATCAGACTCATGCCCCTGCAGCGATTATGCTGTGGCCTATTTCACCCACTACTGTGCGCTATCCTTTTTACCTTCTCCCTCTACCGATACAATGCGAAGGCGGTCCGCTTTTTTCACCAGCACCTGCTTATTCGGTTCCTGCGATTTAGCATCTTTACGTCGACGCAACGTCAGCGCGATGGCAGCTACAATCGCCACTAACAGAAGTACCGCTGCCAGTTCAAATGGGTAAACATAGTCAGTGTAAATCAAACGTCCCAGTTCTTTGGTGTTGCTGTAATCGGCAGCGTGTTTGATTGCTGGTGCACCAGTTTCAGCAGTCTGACGGCTGCCCAGTACCCATATCATCTGGAAAACCATGATGACAGCAAGTGCGGCGCCAAATGGAAACCAGCGCCAGAAACCTACGCGCAACTGCTCCAGATTGATATCCAGCATCATTACAACAAACAAAAAAAGTACCATCACCGCGCCGACATACACCAGAACAAGGGTAATAGCCAGAAACTCCGCTTCGAGTAATATCCAGATGCCAGCCGAGCTACAAAAAGCTAAGACTAAGAACAGTGCCGCATATACCGGGTTGCGTGCAGTAATGACGCGCAACGCGGCAAACACGGTAATTGCAGCAAACATATAAAAAACTAATGTATCAAAACTCATCAACATATTCTCAAACCTTTAACTGTGTTTGGAACCATGAAGGTCACCTATAAAAAGTCATTGAAATAAGTATTCCCGCTGACGACAAACTAATTCGACGCAGGCTTCAGCAGTATCCTTTTAAGATAACGAGCTGGATACACATCTCCACAGGAACGACAGTGATTTATAGATGCTCTTAACGGTATTTTGCGTCTGATGCCCTATCCTTGGCAATTTGCGCTTCATGTTTCTCGCCCATTGCTAATAACATCTGTTTGGTGTAGTACAGGTCGCCACGCTTTTCACCGTGGTACTCCAGAACACGCGTTTCTACAATGGCATCCACTGGACAAGATTCTTCGCACAGCCCGCAAAAAATACACTTGTGCAAATCGATGTCATAGCGGGTAGTCCGGCGCGTACCATCAGCGCGCTCTTCGGTTTCAATATGGATAGCCAGCGCCGGACATACTGCTTCGCATAATTTGCAGCCAATACAGCGTTCTTCACCATTAGCATAGCGACGTTGCGCATGCAGGCCACGAAAACGAAAACCTTGTGGCGTTTTTTCTTCGGGAAACTGCACTGTTATTTTACGTGCGAAAAAATGCCGCCCAGTCAAGGCCATACCTTTCAGTAACTCCAACAGCAAGAAGGTTTTGAAGAAATTTGTAATTTTTTCCATTAATTTATATCCTTGGCTGTTACCACACCCAATAGGGAGTTTGCATCCAACCACCAATGATCACTACCCAGACCAGAGTGAGAGGAATAAAGACCTTCCAACCTAAGCGCATCAACTGGTCGTAGCGATAACGTGGGAAAGTGGCACGGAACCATAAAAATAGAAACAGAATAAAGGACGTTTTGGCAAGTAGCCAGAATATGCCTGGTAGTAAATTAAATGGAGCAATGTCAAATGGAGGTAGCCAACCGCCAAGGAACATAATAGAGGTGAGTATGGCAATTAAAATCATGTTGGCGTATTCAGCCAGGAAAAAGAGCGCAAACGTCATACCTGAATACTCTACGTGGAAACCGGCCACAATTTCAGACTCACCTTCAGCCATGTCAAAGGGTGCACGATTGGTTTCCGCTACACCTGAAATAAAATACACCACGAACATTGGGAACAAGGGGATGAAATACCAGCCGAACAGCCCCACACTGCTTTTTTGACCGAGCACTATGTCGCCCAAATTCATACTCTGCGAGACCATTAGCACGCACACCAAGGCAAAACCCATGGGTAGTTCGTAGGATACAGTTTGAGCAGCTGAGCGCAATGCACCGATGAAGGCATATTTTGAGTTGGACGCCCATCCCGCGATGATTATGCCGTACACGCCAAGTGAAGTCATGGCCAGGATATAGAGCAAGCCAGCATTGATATCAGTCAACACCATGTCCTCGGAGAATGGAATCACTGCCCAAGCCGCCAAAGCAGGTATCAGCGCAAGGACGGGCGCGATTACGAACAGAAATTTGTTCGAACCAGACGGGATGATGATTTCCTTCATTAGGAGCTTGAGACCATCGGCAAGCGGTTGTAGCAGTCCAAAATAACCGACCCGATTAGGACCGATCCGTACCTGCATGTAGCCGATCACCTTGCGTTCTGCCAGGGTCAGATATGCCACTGTCAACATGATGGGTACAACGATGACCAGAATTTTGACCAACGTCCAGATTGGCAGCCAAGCCACTCCAAGCAAATTTTGCAAGTATTGCAGCAGTTCCGTCATGCGCGCTCCACCATAATAGCTCCAAACATTGCGCCCAGTTCGGCAGTTACACTATGGCCCGCGGCCACGCGCACAACGCCATGCGGTAAACTGTCATCTGCGATTATCGATAGCCGCGCGCTGCCATTCTCTTGCGTTAACTTGACTGTTTCACCTGATTGCAGGTTGAGCTTCTCCAGCTCCACGCTATGCATTAGCGCACATGGAGTAACGGCATCGCGGGTTTTTTGTAGCGAAGCGGCGCGACGCACAATGGCGTCAGTGGCATAAATCGGCACATCGCTAACGCGCTGTAAACCAGCGACATCCCAAGTTGCAGCTTGCGCTGACACTCCAAGCAAGACATTGCTAAGTTTTGCAGACAGGTCTGTGCCGACTAGCACTTCATCGCGAACAGCTTCGCTGTTGTTGTAATCAAAACCAGGTATATCAAGCATGTTTCCCAAGACTCGGAGCACTTTCCATGCTGGCCGCGCTTCGCCTAAGGGCTGGACTGTACCTTTGAAGCTCTGCGCACGCCCTTCGGAACTGACAAAGGTCCCTGATGTTTCAGTAAACGGCGTAATTGGTAATAACACATCGGCGTAATTGATCGCATGGTGTTTGTAAGCGCTCAATGCCACAACCATATCTGCGGCACCCATCGCAGCTAATGCTTGCTGCGGGTTCTGCATATCCAGTTCCACTTCGGCATTCAGCAAGATATAAGCCTTGCGCTGCTCGGCAAGCATTGCGGAAGCATTCATACCCTGCTCTTCAGCACCGGAGAATGGCACCGCTTGCGCCAAATATCCGCCCACACTGTTAGCTGCTTCGCCGATGAAGCCAAATGTTGCTCCGCAGAGCGCGGCAATGTGCTGTGCCAGAAGTTGCAGTTGCGTCGCTTGTGGATGCTGCTGTGCGAAGTTGCCGAGCAGAACGGCAACACGCTCACCGCTGGCAAGACTTTCAGCCATAGCCTGCGCGGTAGCTGACGGCGTTACAGACTGCACAATCTGTTGCACGCTATTGTCTAGAGTAGCTTGCTTGACTGTAGCCAACGCCTTCAACACTTGCGCCAAGACTGTGCTCATCTCAGTCGGTAGGACTATCTCCTTGTTGGCGATTGGCATCAGTAGATCGTCATCGGCAGCATGTATCAGATTAACTTGCGCGCCGTTCTTCGTAGCCTGACGCACACGTGACGCCAGTAGCGGATGGTCTTTGCGCAAAAAACTGCCCACTAGTAGGAAGCGGTCAACATTATTGATATCTGCCACTGCCATACCTAGCCAAGGTGCACCGGTCTGCTTGCTGTCAGCGCTGAAATCAGATTGCCGCAGACGGAAATCAATGTTGTGGCTGCCCAAGCCGCGCACAAGTTTCTGCAATAAATAAAGCTCTTCAAGAGTGGAATTAGGTGTGGCTAACGCGCCTATGTATTCCGCTCCAGTCTCTTGAGTTATTTGACGCAGACCGTTAGCGACATACTCAAGGGCGACTTGCCATTCTACTTCCAGCCATTTTCCGCCCTGCTTGATCATTGGCTTAGTAAGACGTTCAGCTGAATTTAATCCTTCGTAGCTAAAGCGATCTTTATCAGACAGCCAGCATTCATTGATTTCTTCATTGTCTAGTGGCAATACACGCATCACACGGTTGTTTTTAACCTGTACCGCCAAGTTGGAACCCAGGCTGTCATGCGGACTAATAGATTTACGGCGCGATAGCTCCCAAGTTCGGGCACTGTAGCGGAATGGTTTGCTGGTGAGCGCACCGACTGGACAGAGATCTATCATATTTCCGGACAGTTCAGAATCGACCGTATCAGACATGAAAGCCATAATTTCCGCGTGTTCACCTCGAAAAGCTTGCCCAAGTTCTGTCGCACCACCAATTTCGATGCCGAAACGCACGCAACGGGTACAGTTAATGCAGCGGCTCATTTCTTCTGCAGCCACCAAGGGGCCGATATCCTTGTGCAACACGACGCGTTTCTCTTCGTTGTAACGCGAGGCACTACCACCATAGCCAACCGCTAAATCCTGTAGCTCGCATTCCCCGCCCTGATCACATATCGGGCAATCCAATGGATGATTAATCAGCAGGAACTCCATTACTCCTTTTTGCGCTTTCACAGCTTGTTCGGAGGCAGTAAAAACTTTCATACCTTCGGCTGCTGGTGTTGCGCAAGCGGGTAGCGGCTTAGGCGCCTTTTCTATCTGTACCAAACACATGCGGCAATTAGCAGCGATGGATAATTTCTTATGGTAACAAAAGTGAGGAATATCAATTCCCAACCGATGCGCCGCTTCAATTACAGAGCATCCGTTTTCCACATCGATGTGCTTGCCGTCAATTTCAATGTTGATCATTGCTTACCTCACCGTCAGTCTTGCACCAAGCAACGCTTGTGCTCGATGTGATATTCAAACTCGCTACGGAAATGCTTAAGAAAGCCCTGCACTGGCCATGCGGCGGCTTCGCCAAGTGCGCAAATTGTGCGACCGGCAATGTTCTCGCATAGGTCAAGCAATAAATCCAAGTCGTCCGGACGCCCTTCACCTTTTTCGATACGGTGTATGATCCGGTATAACCAGCCAGTACCTTCACGGCACGGCGTGCATTGGCCACATGACTCTTCAAAATAAAAATAGGACAGGCGTTCCAGTGCACGCACCATGCAGGTATTGTCGTCCATGATGATGATTGCACCTGTGCCCAGCATAGAACCTGCCTTGGCGATGGAATCATAGTCCATGTCAAGATCCATCATAATCTCGCCAGGTAAAACTGGCATGGAAGATCCACCGGGTATGCAGGCCTTTAGCTTACGGTCGCCGCGCATACCCCCGGCCATTTCCAGCAATGTTTTGAACGGCGTTCCAAGCGGAACCTCAAAGTTTCCTGGTTTGTTGACATGACCGGAAATGGAAAACAGTTTAATTCCGCCATTGTTTGGTCTGCCCAGTTCCAGGAAGTTTTGCCCGCCGTTATTAATTATGTAAGGAATGCTGGCGAAGGTCTCGGTGTTATTAATGTTAGTTGGCTTGCCATATAAACCAAAATTTGCCGGAAACGGTGGCTTGAAACGCGGCTGGCCTTTTTTGCCTTCGATTGATTCGAGCATTGCAGTTTCTTCGCCACAGATGTAGGCGCCATAGCCCAGATGATTATGCAGCTCGAAACTGAAGTCGCTGCCAAGTATATTGTTACCCATATAGCCCATCGCACGCGCTTCTTCACCTGCCGCTTCCATGCGTTCATAGGCTTCAAAAATCTCGCCATGCACATAGTTGTAGCCTACCTTAACTCCCATAGCATAGGCGGCGATAGCCATGCCTTCTATGAGAATGTGCGGGTTGAAGCGCAGAATATCCCTGTCCTTGAAGGTTCCCGGTTCGCCTTCATCAGAATTGCATACCAGATATTTATCACCCTGGTAGTTGCGTGGCATAAAACTCCATTTCAGGCCAGTAGGAAAACCTGCACCTCCGCGACCACGCAGGCCGGAAGTCTTGACTTCGGCGATGATAGACTCGGGCGTCATCTTTTCCGTCAATATTTTGCGCAGCGCCTGGTAGCCACCCACTTTGAGGTAATTCTCAAGTGTCCATGGCTGGTCGAAATGCATGGTATTTAGAAGAATTGGAGTGCTCATTCTTTATCCAATTCCGCCAGAATTTGATCGATTTTTTCTTGAGTGAGATAACCGCACGTCTTTTTGTTGTTTATCATAAATAGCGGTGCCTCATCACAGACGTTTTGGCACTCGCCTTCGAGCAGGCCAAATTTACCGTCAGCTGTTACTTCGCCAACTCCGATCCCGAGCTTACTCTTGATATAATTCAATATTTCCGTGGCTCCCACCAATTGACAGGACAGATTGGTACACACCGTGAGCGTGTGCCGCCCCATAGGTTTGAGGTTATACATGTTATAAAAAGTCGCCACTTCATATACACTTATCTGTGGCATGCCGAGATAGGACGCAACATCGGCCATATCCTCAGTGCTTATCCAACCCTTTTCATCTTGCACGAAGCGCAACGCAGCCATAACGGCAGACTGCTTCCGATCGGGTGGATATTTTTTCAGCTCATGGTCTGTTTTTGCTCGAACTTGCTCGGATAACATCAAGAAACCTCTAAAAATGCCGTTGTCGCAAAAGCGAGAGCCCGGCTTTTTGATGGGGCGTTCACGGGAATGACGAATTCAATATGATTAGTGGTATCCATCAGCGGTCAACCTCACCAAAAACTATATCCTGCGTACCAATAATAGCCACTACATCAGCAATCATATGGCCACGCGACATTTCATCCAGCGCAGCGATATGCGCAAAACCGGGAGCACGAATTTTCAGGCGATACGGCTTGTTCGCCCCATCTGAAATAACGTATATACCAAATTCCCCTTTAGGATGCTCTACTGCTGCATAAGCCTCGCCGGAGGGAACATGCATTCCCTCAGTAAATAACTTGAAATGGTGGATCAACTCTTCCATATTTTGCTTCATTGATTCGCGATTTGGAGGTGCAACCTTGAAATTATTTACGATCACTGGTCCGGGGTTCTGACGCAACCAGCTAATACATTGCTTGATAATACGATTCGACTGGCGCATCTCCTCTACACGCACTAGATATCGATCATAACAATCACCTTCGACTCCCACAGGAATATCGAAATCCATACGGTTATATACTTCGTAAGGTTGTTGTTTGCGCAAGTCCCAAGCAATACCGGAACCGCGTAGCATGGAGCCGCTGAAGCCCAGCGCCAGCGCGCGTTCCGGGGTGACCACACCGATCCCGACGGTACGTTGTTTCCAGATTCGGTTGTCGGTCAGTAAAGTCTCGTATTCATCCACGCAGGTGGGAAAACGATTTGCAAAATCTTCCATAAAGTCAAGTAAGGAACCTTCGCGGTTCTCATTCATCTTCTTTACAGCTTTGGCATTATGAATCTTGGACGCCTGATACATAGGCATAGAGTCAGGTAAATCTCGATACACCCCGCCTGGTCGGTAATACGCTGCATGCAATCGCGCACCGGATACTGCCTCGTAAACATCCATCAGGTCTTCGCGCTCACGGAAAGCATATAAAAACACGGTCATCGCGCCAATATCCAACGCATGAGCTCCAAGCCACAGCAGATGATTCAAAATACGGGTGATTTCGTCGAACATTACCCGAATATATTGAGCTCTCAGTGGCACTTCGAGAGCAAGTAGTTTTTCGATGGCCATGACGTAGGCATGCTCATTGCACATCATCGACACGTAGTCGAGACGATCCATATAAGGTAGCGATTGCAGATATGTCTTATGCTCAGCCAGCTTTTCTGTACCGCGATGAAGCAAGCCGATATGTGGGTCAGCGCGCTCAATTACTTCACCGTCCAGCTCAAGAACCAGGCGCAACACGCCGTGTGCGGATGGGTGCTGCGGCCCAAAGTTCATGGTGTAATTTTTTATTTCAGCCATGGTAAAAGCCTTCGACCCTGTTGCCCAAGAAAGTTGAGGTATGTACAACTCTTGGTAAAGTTGCTATTTGTGTGCCCGAGTCACTACCGTTCAAGGTTCTGACTTTCATTTCAACCCCCCGTAATTATTTTCACGAATGATACGGGGAACAAGCTCGCGCGGTTCAATCGTCACCGGTTGATAAATCACGCGCTGTTGCTCTGGGTCATAGCGCATCTCAACGTGACCTGACAATGGAAAATCTTTGCGGAAAGGGTTACCAACAAATCCGTAATCGGTGAGTAGGCGACGTAAATCTGGGTGATCTGTAAACACAATGCCATACAAATCGAATGCCTCGCGCTCATACCAGTTAGCACATGGCCAGATGTTCACCACTGAACTCAGTATCGGCAGGTCATCGTCTGTAGCAAATACGCGCACGCGTAAGCGGATATTATGAGTTATCGACAACAGATGATAGACCACGGCAAATCGAGAAAGATAAGCATCAGGAATAATGTCGGATTTTATATACGCGCCGCCTTCACAAACGTCACTTCCATAAGTTGAGTAATCCACCCCGCACAGATCCATCATTTGTTCGAAACGTAAATCAGGATCGTCGCGCAAGCGAGTCAGTATTGCCAGCATGTCAATGGGACTAATAACTAAAGTCAACTCGCCCAGCGCATTTTCCAGACTCACTATTTGGTTAGCGAAAATCGAGTTCAATTTAGCAGTCAAGTTGTTTAAATTAGCAGCCATGTTTTACGCCGGTGTTGTGTGCATCAAATTAACGATGGTGTTTTGATTTCGCGAAAATCTAAAGCATGAACTGTCCGTGCACTCCATGATGACAAAAAGACTCTCATTTGAACGGGAACCAATAGCATCGTACCTTTTATCATAAATATTACACATAAACTTAGCGTGCAATTGTGTTAGTTCGTTTGATTTTGTTTTGCAATTGAATAATGCCATACAACAGTGCCTCAGCAGTCGGCGGGCAACCTGGTACATATATATCGACAGGCACAATACGGTCGCAGCCTCGGACAACCGAATAAGAATAATGGTAGTAGCCGCCGCCATTAGCGCATGACCCCATCGAGATTACCCAGCGTGGCTCTGCCATCTGGTCGTACACCTTGCGTAGCGCCGGCGCCATCTTATTGCACAATGTACCTGCCACAATCATTACGTCAGACTGGCGTGGGCTAGGACGGAATGTTATACCAAAGCGATCTAGATCATAACGCGAAGCGCCCGCCTGCATCATTTCTACCGCGCAGCACGCCAAGCCAAAAGTCATTGGCCACAGAGAACCTGTGCGTGCATAATTAATCAGGACATCCAAAGACGTGGTAACGATGCCCTTTTCCAGAACTCCTTCTATTCCCATTCCAAAGCGCCTTTTTTCCACTCGTAAATAAATCCGACTACGAGGATAGCCAAGAAAACTAACATAGAAACGTAACCAAACAAGCCAATTTCCTTCAACACCACCGCCCAAGGAAACATGAACGCGATTTCTAGATCGAACAAGATAAACAGGATAGCAACTAGGTAATAACGCACGTCGAATTTCATTCGTGCGTCTTCAAATGCCCCAAAGCCGCACTCATAAGGTGCGAGCTTAGCGCTGTCTGGACGATTAGGCGCAGCTAGCCAGCCTAGCAGCAATGGCGCCACACCCATCGCAAGCGCAACGATTATGAATAACAAGATCGGAAAATAGTTTTCCAACATCTGAGCCTCCCCCCATACATTTGGCGTCATACAAATTTGACGCACGGAATGCATTTCTAGCTTAGTTAACCAGAGCCCAGAAAACTGTGGCTTGAGTATTTGGTGCCGATGAGCAGACTCGAACTGCTACAGCTTTCGCCACTAGCCCCTCAAGCTAGCGTGTCTACCAATTTCACCACATCGGCATAATTTTATTATTTAGGTATTTCTTGCGACTTCGAACCAGTTGTGTCGCCAGGTGTTAAAGCAGGTGTAGCTAGCGGCTGCGCCGACTCTGATACCTCATGCTTATCCATTACACCTTGAGATTGCGATGGGTTAGCGTAAATATATGTTAGCGACATGCTGGTAATAAAAAATATCCCCGCAGCCACCCCCGTACTACGACTCAGGAAATTGGCTGAGCCGCTTGAGCCAAAAACACTTCCAGCTGAACCTGTGCCAAAGGCAGCTCCCATATCCGCCCCTTTGCCATGCTGTACCAGCACAAGACCAACCAGTACTATCGCAGTTAAAACATGTACAGCCCAAACGAAATTTTCCACGTACTACTCCAAAATATCGACTTTATTTTTGCCCAGCTTTGCAAATAGCCAAGAAATCTTCAGCAACCAGCGATGCACCACCGATTAACCCACCATCAATGTCCGGCATGCTGAACAGTTCGGCTGCGTTGGAGGGATTAACACTGCCACCGTAAAGTATACACAATGCTTGACCAAACTCCTCATCAAAACCGGCAATACGTTTGCGTATAAAAGCATGGACCTCTTGCGCCTGTTCTGGTGTAGCAGTCTTACCCGTACCTATAGCCCAGACGGGCTCATAGGCAATGACCGCAGTACGGAACGACTGCACACCTTGCAGCTTGATAACTTCAGCCAGCTGTTCCGCCACCACCACCTCAGTGACACCGGCTTCACGCTGCTCCAACGTTTCACCAACACAGATGATGGGCAGCAACCCTGCCTTTTGAACTGAAGCGAATTTTTCCGCTACCAGCGGGCTGCTTTCACCAAACAAATTGCGTCGTTCGGAATGTCCAACGATCACATAATCGCAGTTAAAGTCACTCAACATGGAAACCGACACCTCGCCAGTGTAGGCTCCCTTATTTGCTTGATGCACATTCTGCGCACCCAATTTTATGGAGGTGCCTCGTAGCAGTGATTGCGTTTGTGCCAGATAGGGGAAAGGCACACACACTGCGCAATCAACCTCCGGCATTTGTGCTACGCCATTTACCACATCTTTCAGCAATGCCTCATTGTTGGTCAGCGCCCCATTCATCTTCCAATTTCCGACAATGAATTTGCGTTGCATTTTAACTGAGCCTTTCAAAACAACGAAAGGCGGCTATGCTACCCGTGAAAATACAAACGGTCAATCGCACTCCTGACGAGCCATTTGCGCTGTCTTGAATTTCTTCGAGCCATCAGCAAAAAAATGTCGTGCTGTCAGTCTGTTAGTGAAATTGGGGGGTCGCGCAATGTTTGTGTCGATTGACACGGAGCTCTGAAGTGTGTTTTTCTTCGTAAATATTACGGAGACCCTCTCTCAACTGGCTTGCGTAAGTCTTATCGAGTTATTCATTTTTTCAGCCAAGCTAATCTGAGGTGCCAAAGTGGCTGCATCAGCGAACGCATCTGTTCAGACAAACGGATTTTACGTGCTCTAACCATGGACATCATGGCGCACAGTGCTGATCTGACTCCGACTCGCACTTTTGATTTTAGCCAAACTTTGTATGAAATGATTCCCGACACAAAAGCTATTGTTGATGCACTTATTTATCCGCTCCAGTGCGCTCGGCGGTTATAGCCACGATGCCAATTCGAGCTGTCTGTGATGGTGGCGTAAAAATGTGCCTATCGTGCGTATAAAGTTTCGATGCGTCCGAAGTCACCTAGATTGCACCCCGCCTGTTTTGTAACACCGTTCCCGTCACAAGCATGCCGACCCACAGGCTACCCGGCACTTGAACGCATTACGGTCATATATAAACTCTTGGGAAATCATATCGCATTGTTCGCCACCAGTATGCGCTAATTGCATGATTATAAAAAATATATGTTGTTAGTATTTTAAGGTGGATTATGTGTCTTCCACAGTATCGGCACGCCGGTAACGTATGTGTTTATCCCTCTGTAATGTTGAGTTTTATTTCATTCGGTCCAGCCGGATTGAGTCAGCCATGCCACCTTGTCCAGTGTGCGCAACGCGCGTGCTATTACGGATTGAGCGCATTGTGCGCTGCCGCTTACGGCTTCTGTCACCAACTCCGCACTCAGACACATTCGCAGTGCACTGACCGGCACTCCGTCCAATTTGCCGCAGGCAACTGGTTGACCCAACTGGCAGCGCAGCGCGGCGATATCTGCAGGAATGTTCACCGCGACATCATCACGTAGCAGTGCTTTATGCACGGCTTGTGTTTCATCACGGTGCAAAGGTCGCCGAAAATCGGTTGCAGTGTGATACAGCAAAAAAGGAAAAATGGTCGGGATTTCGTCCCAGCTGCCGCTTGTTACCAACGGCTGACGGTCAAGTATTGGCGTCGGTAACGCTTCAAACGCTGGGTCAGTGCTCAAGCGCTGTTGCATGGCAGCACTAAATGCCTGAAGGAAGCTACGTACAGCTGCCGGCGGTAGTTGATGAAATGCGCGCATGGATTCTAGCGCGGCTTCCCAGCGTAGCAACAATCCTGGGGGAGGCGTTGCTTCGAAGTTCACTGCTGATAGTGGTGCTTCGGCAGGTATACACAACACCCCAGAAAACGCCGGTCCGCCCATAAATTTTGATCCGGTCAATGCTACCAAACAGCCTTGTTGCAGGTAAGCGCACAGGGTTTTCGTGCTTAGCCGAAACTGGCAGGCATCCACCAATACCTGGAGTTGAGGAAAGTTTTGACGCATGTTGAGTAGTGCTGACGTACTCGGTGCAATCAGCCCGGTTTTGCTTTGGTCTACCGCCACCAGTAGTGTCGGCAACTTTTTTGCTTGCGTTGCGGCGACGTAAGCCAGCATTTCAGCGTTTATTTGGACGTTTGTTTTTGCCTTGCCCGATGCGTCACGCAACGGTACTTCGACAACGTCAACATCGGCAACACTGTTGAGTGCGGCTTGCACACCCCTGCCGGTTTCTGAGCCTTCAACAGATATCACCAGTAGTTTCTGCCTGCATTGTTCAACTATCCGCGCGGCGATCAATGCATGCAAATCCGTCCCAGAAGATGTGAATTCCAAGTGCAAACTGGGGAGTGTTTCCAGTCCGCACAGGGTAATCAACTCATTGCGCAAGCGCTGCCATTCCTGCCTTAAAGTGTCTGGCGCTGCTGCCAGTCGGTTGCGCAGGCGATCGGCCGCAGCAAAACTCGCCAACGAAATCACCGATGCAGTGGAAGAGCCAAATGCTGCCAGCGCTGGGTCTGGATTCAGGCCACAGCCATAGCGGTTGACGCCCGATGCTGGGTCGAGTGCAATTCGAGAGTCACCATCAGCAACCAACAGTTGTTCGGTGCTGGGTAGATAAGCTGATGTTGCCACGCTTTCAGCTCGCCCCATTAGCCTTTGCTGCATGTCGTCCCAGCATCTGACGGAAAGCCGTAAATACCTTCTGCATCTGCGGTTTTTTGTAGGGGTATAAATCTATCGGATCCATGTCATGCACCACCATGCCCACATCCACCTCAAACGCCAGCAATTTGCCATCCGGCGTTTCAGCGCAATCAATGCCGAAGTAGGCCAGCCCGACTTGGTCGGCCAGCGCTTGGAATGTCTCGGCATGGCGGCGTGCAAATCCCTCGTCAAAATCAGCCATAAAACTGGCTTCTTCAGCGCGTTTTTGTGCGCTGTTGTCCATGCCGGCATTCAGATAATGGATCATCCAGTCGTCCGAGATGGCCAGATGGCATGCATAAGGCCGCCCGTCTATCAGCATGATTCGGTACTTGCGGTATTGCCCGTCAGCACTGCGGTAATCTACAAAAGGCGCTAGATAGAACATCGCCCCTGTTTGTGTTTTCAAATAAGTAATAATATTGACAGGTGACTCACATTTGACCAGCGAATTTCCAGCATGGGAGTCCACCGGGCGCAGAATAATGGGGAAAGTAGCACATTCCAGCAGGCAATTCAGTGAGGTTTCGCCATGCGCCAATTGCTCCAGCTCTGTTCGCTCAATCCGCACGGTTTGCGGCATGATCAGACCGGGCAAAGATTTCAGCCATGCCCAGGCACCATCGCGCGACATACGGCGAATGGCAGCGGGGGCGTTGACCACGGGGCGCGGCCACTCGGCAAGTACTTTTTCCATGTGCTGCAATAGAGGATCGTTGTATTCTGACTGGTTGACAGCACAAAACAGCAAGTCATGTTCTGGAATCCATTTCGGAGAAGCCAGACCAAGATTAATGTAAAGAATGTCCACATCCACATCAGAGCCTTCCAGCAGGCAATCCAGTGGTGCATTTGCCATCAGGTCGCCCGGCCCCATAATGACCAGCATTCGCAGACCTGATGCCTCGCACGAGGTGGGTAGATGGTACAGCTGCTGCATTTGAAGCGCCTGCGCTTGCACACCCATCGCCAAGTCGTGCTGCATCATCAGTTGCAGTACGGTGGACAAATCCAGCATGGCATTGGCGTCATCAGCATGGGCCGTGGCGCGCGTTATCAACTCTGTTTTTAGAGACGTCAAATCGGCGCCGGATAGCGCCATTCGCATTAGCGGTGCCAGTCCCAGCAATGGCGGGTGCGGGGATAACGCACCAAAAGGCAACGAGATTTTCTGGGTCATAATGTATGTGGTTCAAGAAAAGGTTTTGCCAAAATTCAACGTGGCTGCCACCAGTGCATCGATATCTTTAGCTTGAGTTCGGTGGTTGACAATTGCAGCGCGAATCGCAACCGCGCCGCGCACCGTGGTGGTCGAAGGCGCTACGATACCAGATTCCTGCAATGCCACCACGATGTCTGCGTTAACCCGATCGACGTCTTTACAGCGATAGCGAAAACAAACTACATTCAGCGCCACTGGTGCCAGCAGCTCCAATTCCGCTTCTCTTTTGATACGCTGCTCAAGCTGGCGGGCTAGCTTACAAGTATGGGAAATTACCGCACCCAGTTGTGCCGCACCATATACCTTGAGTGCAAACCACACCTTGAGTGCACGAAAACCGCGCGACAAATCAGTACCAAAGTCGCACGGCCAGGGCGAACCAGCTGCCATGCCGCGTGTAGCGCGCTTGAGATAGGCTGCCGGTGCGGAAAAAGTCGCCTCATGCCGCGCGCCATCGCGTACCAGAATAAACCCGGCATCGTAAGGGGCCTGTCCCCATTTGTGAAAATCGAACGCGATCGAATCAGCCTGCTCAATGCCTGCCAGGAGCGGGGCAATATCCGGCGCCAACATGGCCAGCGCGGCATACGCGCCATCCACATGCATCCAAAGCCCTTCGCGACGGGCAACCTCAGCCAACGCGACCAACGGGTCAATTGCACCTACATCTACCGTGCCCGCCGAAGCTGCGATAAAAAATGGTGTATATCCCTGCTGTCGGTCTGCGGCAATGGCGTACTCCAGCGCGGTCACATCCATGCGGTGTAAATCATCCACGTCAATCATGCGCAACGCTGCTGTGCCCAGTCCGGCAACATCCATGGCTTGGGCAATGGAGCAGTGCGCGCCGGTCGAAGTGTACGCCACCAATCGTCGTCCATCGCTTGTCAGTCCGTTACGGCGCACCTCGGTGCCAAGCGCAGTCGCGCGCGCCACCAGTACACCGATCAGATTGGCCTGCGAAGTGCCAGTCACAAACAACCCGCTTGCTCCAAGCGGAAAACCAAACAAATCGCGCACCCATGCAGTCACTTGGCGTTCCACTTCAAGCGGAATCTGGTCACGCCCGCCCAGATTGGCATTCAACCCAGCTGCCAGCATTTCTGCCAGCATCCCCACCGGATTGCCGCCCCCATGCACCCACCCCATAAAACCGGGATGTGTGTTGCCCACGGTATACGGCAACACTTGGTGCATGAACAAGTGATGCACCTCTGGTAATGACATCGGCGCTGCTTCCAACGGTGTATTGAACGCGGCACGTACCTCCTCTGGAATCGGCTGCCATACTGGACGTTCGCGCGTTTTTTCCAGATAATCCAGCATGTCGTCGAGCATTCGATGTGCATCTGCCCGAAAAGTTTTCCAGTCAGCGGGATCCAGTGTGTTGTTTTGAGTATCTATGGGGAGCCTCTATCGGGTTTATCGAGATAAGTTTGGTTATAGCTCGGGATCACATTTGATAGCTAAACATCTGGCCATTCGCTTAATATATCAAGGGATCAAAGCAACAGATAGTGTTGCCCTGTTCGATGACGGCAGCTGACACAGAGAAAATGGGTGCGGGTGAACTTTTGATCCGAAGACAACGTAGTTGGGCTGAATAAAATGTTGCCCAGCAACACAGGTTGGGGGGTGAACAGATGCGTTAGCGACATGCCGATGCAGAGTGGGGCGCATAAAGCTGGGTTCTCGTAGCGACTGAAGAAATAAGCAGATTTTTGCCTGCCGCCAAGCCAAACGTGAGTGAGATGTTAAGTTTTATTTTATTCAACTCTACTGGGCTTCTTTAGTGAGGCAAACAAACATTCGAAATCGGCTGCTTCTCGGCTGTCTCTCTTGAATGCAGGTTTGCGGGGCAATCTGATCGAAGCCGCACATTGCCTGAAATATATAAAAATTTCATTTTTCCATGCGCTCAACTTTCACTTAGTCGTTAAGTTTACTCGGGAGCAAAGCAAATAGCAGTTATCTTATGGCCATCAGGATCACGCAGATAAGATGCATAAGCATTTGGAGCAAAGCTACGTGGACCAGGCCCACCTTCATCAATGCCACCGTTGGCCAAACCGGCTTCATGGAACTTATGTACCGCATCCCGGCTAGCTGCTGCAAATCCAACAGTCCCACCATTTGCACTGCAGGCAGGCTCACCATTTGATGGTGTGAGGATCACTAGTTCAAAAGATTCTTTACCGTACATCGTGGCTGTATCGTGAAGTTTGCCAAGATTGTTGATACCTAGTGTGCCTAATACAGCATCGTAAAAAATAACCGCTGCATCATAATTATTAGTACCTAATGTAACGTGAGTAAAAATTGCCATTTTAGCTTCCTTAATTAAAATTAACTTTTAAGTGTAATCCACTTTTAACTGAGTCATTTACAGGAAATTTCCAGCTACCCGAAGTAGGCTTTGTTTGACCGATTTTAAAACTCAGAAACGCTATTGGTTCAGAGGTCCATTTAGATCAGATCGGGCTACCTGACCGTCTATAATTTCTAGGCAATGCATCATTCGTCCTTGTCCAGTTCTGCATCCCATCCCATGCTACGTGCGGTCGTGATGGCATGCGCATACAAGCTCGCATGTTTCTCACGCAGGTTTTCTGGTAATCGGCTGGGCAGGTGTGCGTAGGGATCCCAGGCGGCATAAACCTGTTCATATAAATTTTGCATTCTTGCAGCATCCCAGCCTGCACAGGTTTCTGTTTCGGGCAAGATACCGAATACCCAGGCATCACGCACAATGCGTCCTAAATGGGTCAATCCCCCCTGTGCGTCATTGTCGATGCCGACATAAAGTTGTAGTGTCATCTTGTAAGTCCTGCATAAAGTGCGGGTAATTTTTCCGGTAGCCGTGCTACATGGTCTAACACGATGTAATTTTTGGCTCCAAAAATTCGGGAAACGTATTGATCTGCTTTTGGGTCGAGTGAAATGCAGAATGTGGTCACGCCGGAACGGGCCGCTTCCTCCACGGCTTTTTTGGCGTCGAAACGTAAATACTGTGGATCACGTACATCTATGTCTGCCGGCTCGCCGTCGGTAATCAAAAGCAATAATTTTTTGGTAGATTTCTGCAGTTTCAGATAATACCCAGCGTGGCGTATAGCGGCTCCCATGCGCGTGGAAAACTGCCCTTTCATACCCGCCAAGCGAGATTTCGGGATGTCATTATAAGTTTGATCGAAATCCTTGAAGCGAGAATACTCCACTTTATGGCGCCCGTCCGAGAAAAAGCCGTGAATCGCGAATGGGTCACCAATTTTGTTGATCGCGTCTGCGAGCAACACGGTGGCCTGTCGTTGCAAATCAAGAATGCTGTATTCTTGCCCAGCCACTTTCTCGTTGGTCGACTCGGATAAATCCAGCAAAACCATCACCGAAATGTCGCGCACCTTACGCACTGAGCGCATCATGATGCGTTGATCAGGTTGCTGCCCCATGCGAATATCGATCATGGCCCGAATAGTGGCATTTACATCAAGCTCGTCACCATCTTCCAGCTTGCGGATGCGAGTCACACCCTGCGGTTGCAGCGCATCCAGCAGAAACTTCAAGCGGTTTATAGTCCTCTTGTGTTGCAAGGTGATATCGTCGATCAGTTGCAAGTCGTCAGCCTTCGGCCGTTTTTCCTGCACGGTAACCCAGGAAGGGCGTTCAAGCTGTATCTGGTAGTCCCATTCTGAGTAATGATAAGGCTCGGGCAGAGGCTCTTTGCCTTCCAGTTCATTGAAAGATTTACCCATGTCTTCGTAGGGGAAGAGCTCCGTGTCCAGCACCCAAACCTCTTCCGCATCTTCACCGGCGTTTTCGACTTCGACTTCATTGGCAAGCTCAACTGCGCTGACATATTTGCGAACCTGCTTGGGAGCATTATATCCAGCCGCCATTGCCTTATCGAGATCAAACTCCTCGAATTCCCAAATGTAACGATTGTCGTCACGGTAAGGCGTAGTGAGTATATCGCTGCGGGGAGCAAAGCCAATATGTCTGGCCATGAACTCATGCGCTAGCTGTACCCCTATATCCCATGAAATCAGGTTTGTGTTGAGGCGCTCTGTAGCCATTTTGAACAATGTGCGTCCTTGGGTTATCCAAGGATCATCGTCAGAATAACTATCGTCAAGCAGAGCGCGTGCCAGACGATTAAGAAAATCTCCTGCAGTGCTGCCCTGATCGGCAGTAATAATGTGGAATTTCGCCCACAAATGCTTAAGACCGGGAAACTTGCGCACAGCCAGTGTTTCAACACGTGCGTCCTCGATCACGCTGATAACCGCCATCTGCCAGGAATTAAGCGACTCGGCTGAAATTGGCTCGCGGGTATAGACAATGTGAGCTGCACAATGAGCAGCGGCAGCGCGGTAAACTTCCAAGCCTGGTAATTTAGTTTCGCCCACGACGAAATCGTCATAAGCATCCGGTATATGCAGAAGATAGTCCTCGATAAAAGGCTGGTATCCTTCCCTTGACTCGAAGTCTCCGGAAGTGGGTCTCATGAAGAAGTCGCGCGCCCACAATGCGCGTAGATACATGTTGATGCGACGCTGAACATCAATAAACAGCGTACCCTTTCGTTCCTTTTGCAGCATGGCCAGGGATTCTTTAGATTCCAGACTGAAATAGCTGGCCTGCTCTGGATAATTGGTGCGGTAAGCATGCGCGCCCCACAGTGCCCAACGCCGTAAACCGCCCAGGGTCAGCTGACTAAACAGCATTTCCAGGTTTTCGAGCATCGGCCGCATACTGCGCGGTGCTTGAGACACCAAAGTATTAAGGAATTGCAGGTAGGAACGGAACAGGGCTTCATCGCCGAGGCGGCTGGCCGCTGTAGGTGCCGTACTGAGAACCAGCTCGATTACTCCGCCAGAGGTTTTTGAGGCCATCGCCAGCGCATTTTGCACTAGATCCGGTATGGTATCCTCGCCGATCTCCTTGGCTACCAGCGGCACATGGTCGATCCAGGTGGCAATCAGGCTGTCGCCTTTACCTAGACTCTTCAGCGCGGAAGCCCCCTTGAGGTAATTATCCAGGCCACGTGCGCTAAAAACCCTGGTGGCTTCGTGCCACGAAGAATGCAGGTTCTCCAGCAATTGAGGAGAAAGTGAATCAAGCAATTCCTGATAGTCTTTAAGACTGATTGACATGGTTACTCCACCAGTAAAGACATTAATATGTAACTCGCGCAGCGATTCGTATGCTCCCTCACCCACTGGGAAAAGGTAGAGGTGAGGGAAACAGCGGGCACACCGAGTTTTATCATCGGGGGCGGTATCTTTGCCATGCCCGTTAGAGTCGGGGCGGAATCAAAAGAATGTAGTCACCGCAGCATCCAGCGCATCGCGCATGTCGGGATCATCGGTGATTGGTCTTACCAGCGCTACACGGCAAGCCTTGACCGGATCGACGCAAGTGGCGATAAGGCTGCCTGCATAAATCAACATACGAGTCGAGATCCCTTCGTCCAGCCCGTGCCCTTTCAGATTGCGTGCGCGCTCGGCGATAGAAACCAGCTTGCCGGCAATTTCGGAAGTAACGCTTGTTTCATGAGAAACTATCTCGGTTTCAATGTTGTGGTCGGGATAGTTGAAGTCGAGGCCACCGAAACGTTGCTTGGTTGATTGCTTCAGATCCTTCATCAAACTTTGATAGCCAGGATTGTAGGAAATTACCAACTGAAAATCAGAGTGAGCATGCAACAGTTCCCCTTTTTTCTCTAGCGGCAGAACGCGGCGATTGTCGGTCAACGGGTGGATTACTACTGTTGTATCCTGACGTGCTTCAACTACTTCGTCGAGATAGCAAATTGCACCATGGCGTGCGGCGATGGCTAGAGGGCCATCTTGCCAGTGGGTGCCGTTTGCATCGAGTAGAAAACGTCCAACCAGATCAGATGCGGTCATATCCTCATTGCAGGCTACGGTGATCAGTGGCTTACCCAGTTTCCACGCCATGTGCTCAACAAAGCGAGTTTTGCCGCAGCCGGTAGGGCCTTTCAGCATCATTGGCATGCGCACTGAATAGGCAGCCTCATACAGTTCAATCTCGTCAGAGACGGGGCGATAGTAAGGCTCTTGTTTAATCCTGTATTGCTCGATGATGTCGCTCATTTCAGTTCCCATCTTTTTAATCGTTTTTAACCCAGGGGAGCAAATACCCGCTTATGGGCAGTCACTTGCGTCCATGTGCTAAAGGGCACCTCTAAAAATCAAATTTTCGTCACAATACTGCGTTACTCGAAAAAAATTATCGCTTACATATAAACCATATGCTGCGCTCAAATTTTTTACTCGCGCCTTGTCTTGCCTAGAAAATTGAATTTTTAAAGGCGCTTTAAATAGTAATTTTGGCGAGGCAAAAAAATTCCCTGCCGACTGCAAAATAGCAAGCAGGCGGCAGGGAAAATATTACTTTATACAGTTTTGCCGCGGAAAATTACCATGGCTGCGCCTTGAGACTGGTTGAGGTTGTTGTAGCCAACCAGACGCACGTGGTTATTCGGGTTTGCTTTGCGACAAGCTTCGGCTTCAGCCAGCACCTTGGACACATCGGTTTCACCAAACATTGGTAATTTCCACATATACCAATAATAGTCCATTAAAAATTCTGGCTCGGTATGCTCTATCGCAGGGTTCCATCCTTTGGAAATCAGGTACTGCACCTGTTTTTTGATTTCATCTTCAGTCATAGCAGGCAAGTAGGAGAATGTTTCGAACTTGCGGCTAGCCGGATCGCTTAGACGCGATTTGTAATCCATTACTTCACTCATGATTTACTCCTTATTATTTAGTTATAGGGCAGACCGCAGCCCGCCACTATTAGTAGTTAGATTACTTGTGAGCCACGTCCAGCTTATCAACGGTGTCGAATTCAAATTTGATTTCTTTCCAGGTTTCCATGGCGATCTTCAGTTCCGGGCTGCTTGCTGCGGCCTTTGTCAAGATAGCTTTACCTTCCTTCTCGACATCAGTGCCCTCGTTACGCGCTGCTACGCAAGCTTCCAGAGCTACGCGGTTGGCAGCGGCACCTGCAGCGTTACCCCATGGGTGCCCCAGCGTTCCACCACCAAACTGTAGTACGGAATCATCTCCGAAGATGCCAACCAGTGCTGGCATGTGCCAGACATGGATACCGCCAGAGGCAACTGGGAGCACGCCCGGCATGGAACCCCAGTCTTGATCGAAGAACAGGCCGCGACTACGGTCTTCCTTGATAAATTCGTCGCGCATGGTATCGATCCAGCCGAGTGTGGCGTCACGATCGCCTTCCAGTTTTCCTACGACGGTACCGGAGTGCAGGTGGTCACCACCGGAAAGGCGCAGAACCTTGGTCAGCACGCGGAAGTGAATACCATGGTGCGGGTTACGGTCGAGAACGGCGTGCATGGCACGATGGATATGCAACAGCATGCCATTCTTGCGGCACCAGTTGGCCAAGCCTGTGTTAGCCGTCAGACCGCCGGTAAGGTAGTCGTGCATAATGATCGGTGCGCCGATTTCCTTGGCGAACTCAGCACGCTCGTACATCATTTCGGGCGTAGGAGCCGTTACGTTCAGGTAGTGTCCTTTACGCTCTCCAGTCTCGCGTTCAGCTTTCAATGTTGCGTTTTGAACAAACTCAAAACGATCGCGCCAACGCATGAATGGCTGGCTATTAACGTTTTCGTCATCCTTGGTGAAGTCCAGGCCACCGCGCAAGCATTCGTACACGGCACGACCGTAATTCTTGGCAGACAGACCCAGCTTGGGTTTAATAGTGCAACCCAACAATGGACGGCCATATTTGTTCATCTTGTCGCGCTCGACCTGAATGCCTTGAGGTGGGCCGCCGCAGGTTTTTACATAAGCTATCGGGAAGCGGACATCTTCCAGACGCAGAGCACGTAGCGCTTTAAATCCAAACACGTTTCCTACCAAGGAAGTCAGCACATTGACCACAGAGCCTTCTTCGAACAGATCAATCGGATAGGCCACAAAGGCAAAGAAACAGGTATCATCGCCAGGAACGTCTTCAATGCGATAAGCGCGACCCTTGTAGTAATCCAGATCAGTCAGCAGATCGGTCCATACTGTGGTCCAGGTTCCAGTGGAAGACTCGGCGGCAACAGCAGCGGCCAATTCTTCACGGGGCACCCCGGGTTGCGGAGTGATTTTAAAACAGGCCAGGAGGTCGGTATCCAGAGGGGTGTATTCTGGCGTCCAGTATGTTTGCCTATATTCTTTCACACCGGCGTTGTAGGTCTTGACTGCCATTGTAGGCTCCTTGATTTCAAGTTAAACGTATACCGATCCTTTTGGAACGGCTTCTAGCTCATTTGAGCGTAGTAGAACTATAACGTGAGCTCGATCATAAATAACAATTGTATTTTTTAATATTAATGATAGATTAATATCTATGATAAACAACGTGAACATGAAACACGCAACATTGCGCCAGCTGCAGGTGTTTGAGGCGGTTGCGCGCAATTTGAGCTTTACTCGCGCTGCGGACGAATTGCATCTTACGCAGCCTACCGTATCTATTCAGATCAAACAGTTAACAAATATTGTAGGTCTTCCGTTGTTAGAGCAAATCGGAAAGCGAATTTTTTTGACCGATTTGGGTAAAGAATTGCTGACTGTGTGTCGTGATACTTTCGAGGGTCTGTCGCAGTTTGAAATGCTGATTTCGGACAGGAAAGGGATGAAAGCGGGAAAGTTACGGTTGGCGGCAGTTACCACTGCTAAGTATTTCATCCCGCGCTTTCTTGGATCATTTTACAAACGCTATCCTGGTATTGAAGTTTCCCTGAATGTCACCAACAGAGAAATGATATTGCATCGACTTGAAAACAACGAAGATGATTTATACATCCTGGGACAGCCGCCTGAACACATAGAGGTGCATGCCTATTCTTTTATGGAAAATCCGTTGGTGGTTCTGGCACCATACGATCACCCCTTGTCAGGAAAGAAGAATATTCCATTGTCTCGCTTGGCAGAAGAGCCCTTCCTGATGCGTGAGCTGGGATCGGGTACCCGGCTTGCCCTCGAGCGGTTTTTTAACGAGCAGGGGTTGGCGCTAAAAATAAGGATGGAGTTAGGCAGCAGTGCAGCCATCAAACTGGCAGTGTCGGGCGGATTAGGTATAGCTGTGCTGTCAGCGTATACCCTGGCGCTGGAACGAAACAGCAAAGAGCTCTCCATATTGGATGTAGCAGGATTTCCCATCAGGCGACAATGGTATGCCGTGTATCCTGCCGAAAAAAGGTTGTCGGTGGTTGGTAGCGCTTTTTTGGACTTTTTGAAGCAGGCAAGCCGAACAGAAGCGAACCGCTACCTGACCGGTATCCCAGGATTTTTACCAGTGGGTGAGAATGAAGCCGGTTCTGTCGAAAAAACCAAGCCTCATAGCTTGTAAATGGGTTATCTAGTCATTTTTGTAAAAAATCTATATTTTAAAAACAGCGTTCGTGAATAAAGACCAACTAAAAAATTAGAAGCCGCCTTGTGGAGTGCTGCCGACAAGCTGCGCGCAAACTCCGAGCTGAAGTCCAGCGAATACGCTACGCCGGTGCTTGGGCTGATCTTCCTTAAGTTTGCCGACAATAATTACCGGCGCTTTGAAGCGGATATTCATGCTGAGTACACGAAGCTCAAAGGTTCGCGGCGCGAGAAGAAAATTTCCGACATCGCCATTGAAAAATGCGGGTTTTATCTGCCCGACCACGCGCTATGAACACCTGCTGAACCTGCCGGAAGAAAAGAACATCGCCAAGGCGCTGAAGGAGGCGATGAAGGCCATTGAGGAATACAAGCCCGAGCTCGAAGGCGTGCTACCCAAGGACGAATATGCCGCGTTGACGCGCACGGATAAGACCATCCCGTAGCAGTTGCTGCGAACTTTTGCCGACATACCAGCCAATGCCACCGGCGATTTGTTCGGGCAGATTTACGAATACTTCCTGTCCGAATTCGCGCGCAGCGAAGGCCAGAAGGGCGGCGAGTTTTTTACCCCGCGCTCCGTGGTGCGCCTGATGGTTGAGATCATCGAGCCGCACGGCGGCAAAGTGTTCGACCCCGCTTGCGGTTCCGGCGGCATGTTTGTGCAGTCTGCCCAGTTTATCGCGGAACACCGCAAGGAACTGAAAGGCTCGGAGAGCGGCGTGTATGTCTGCGGCCAGGAAAAAACGCGGGATACCGTCAACCTCGCCAAGATGAATCTCGCGGTTAACGGTTTGCGCGGCGAAATCAAACAGGCCAACACCTATTACGAAGACCCGTACCAGAGCTTCGGCGCATTCGATTACGTCCTCGCCAATCCCCCGTTCAACGTGGACGACGTGAGCCTCTCCAGCGTGGAAAAGGACAAACGCTTCAACACCTACGGCATCCCGCGCAACAAGTCGAAAGTAAAGAAAGCCGACGAAGGCAAGGAAACCGTGCCCAACGGCAACTACCTGTGGATCAGCCTGTTTGCCACCTCTTTGAAAGAAAAGGGCCGCGCCGCGCTGGTCATGGCGAATTCGGCATCGGATGCGCGCCATTCCGAAGCCGACATCCGCAAGACGCTGATCGAGCAAAACCTCATCTACGCCATGTTGACGCTGCCCTCGAACATGTTTTACACCGTCACGCTCCCAGCCACGCTGTGGTTCTTCGACAAAGCCAAGACCGACGACAAAATCCTGTTCATTGACGCACGCAACATCTTCACCCAGATAGACCGCGCCCACCGCGAATTCAGCGAAGAGCACATCCAGAATCTCGCCATCATCAGCCAGTTGCACAAAGGGCGGAGCGAGAAATTCGTCCAGCTCATAGACCGTTATTTCGCGGTAGGGATGCAGTGTCTGGACGAAAACAAAGCCAAGGTCGAGCCCGTTTCCGCGCAACTGCTGGCAGTGCTGGATGATGCAGGCGGCAAGCAGGCCGTTGGCGAACTGGTGCAGCAATGGGCGGGGTTGGCAAAACTCAAAACCTGTTACCAGAAATATCTGCAACAAAACATGCCTGTCATGCCGAACGCATCCCCGTCTGTCATACCAAACGTATGTGAGGAATCTGATTCACCGTACAAGATTTCTCCCTCTGGTCGAAATGACAATAGTGTCATTCCGAACGAACGTGAGGAATCTTTAGCAGGCCGTGGAAAGTCCACCATCAGCGCCATCAACAAAGCGCAGCAGCAATTGCGCGAAGCGTTCGATCCATTTTTTGTCGCGCTGCATGAAGGTTTGAAGCATTTGGATAAGATTGTGCGCCAGCACGAGAAGCAGCAGGCAGTGCAAGCACAGGCCGATGGCAAACGCGGCACGACCGACCGAAAAACGAATGCACTCAAGGGTGCGATAGAAGAGTTGCACAAGGAAGTGAAGAATGCTGAAATTTTCTACCAGCACATTCACTGGCTGCAGGAACGTTTTCCCAAGGCGGAATACGAAGATGTCATCGGTTTGTGCAAACTTGCCAGCCCAGCGGATGTTCAGGAGCAGGAGCATTCGGTGAATCCGGGTCGCTACGTTGGCGTGGTGATTGAGGAGGATGGAAAGACTGAAGAAGAATTTATTAATGAGTTGATTTTAGCAAGCGATGAAGTCTCCAAGCTGACCATAGATGCGCGAAAACTTGAGAAAGTTATATCGCAGAATATTCGCCAGCTGATTGGTGAAGCATGAGCTCTTGGAAAGACTATCGTTTTGGCGAACTGGTATATTTTCCCCCTCGGATTGGGCTGAGAAAAGGAGATGAATACCCATTCATTGATATGGATGTTGTTAATCCAAACAACCGATATGTCAAAAATACACAGTGTAAGAAGTATGAGAGTTCTAGTTGCTCCAAGTTTGCCAACGGTGATGTTTTGTTAGCACGTATAACGCCGTGTTTAGAGAATGGCAAAATTGCGCAAGTTAGAACAACCGATAGAGAAAATGGTTTTGGATCCACAGAGTTTTTTGTCTTTCGTGCGAAGGAAAATCTCTTGGATCAGAGCTTCCTGTTCTATTTGGCGAAAAGTGATTTGATTTGGAAGAGTGCTGTTAACAGCATGGTGGGAGCGAGTGGGCGTCAACGAGCTGACGCTACCTTTTTGAAAAAAGTTGAACTAAGGACTCCAGAGCTGCCAGTGCAAAGAAAAATTGCGGCGATACTCTCGGCCTATGACGAACTGATCGAAAACAACCAGCGGCGCATCGCGCTGCTGGAAAAGATAGCCGAGGAAATCTACCGCGAATGGTTTGTCCGTCTACGTTTCCCGGGCCATGAAATAGTGAAGTTCGTGAAGGGTGTACCTGAGGGCTGGGAGGTTCGAACACTTGCTAGTTTTGCAAGTGAGATCAAGAGGGGTATAAAAAAGAAGAATCTAGCGGATGACGAAAAATATATCGGTTTAGAACACATTCCTCGGCGCTCAATTTCTATCAAGGAATGGGCAACAGCAGATACGGTAGATAGTGACAAGCAGCTCTTTCAAGAACGGGACCTTTTGTTCTGCAAAATCCGTCCTTATTTGCATAAGGTTGCACTTTCGCATATTGCGGGCGCATGTTCATCGGACACAATTATCATTCGACCCAAAAACAAGATTTACGAAGGTTACCTTTTGTTTACGGTTTTCAGCGATACGTTCATTGAGCATGCCACAGTAGCGTCCAAGGGAACGAAGATACCGCGTGCAGATTGGGGTTTCCTGAAAAAGCTTGAATTGGCTGTTCCAAACGTGCAATTGCTTGAAGCATACCAAGCGCAGTTCGATATCATGTTTTCACAAATCGTCAATCTCCTTCGAGAAAATGAGGTATTGGTAACTTCGCGTGATTTGCTTCTCCCCCGCCTCATTTCCGGCAAGCTCTCCGTCGAAAATCTCGACATCCAGTTCCCGCCCAGCATGGCAGACGATGCCCATGCCTGACTCCATCGCCAAAGACGACCACAAGCTAATTGTCATTTCGACAGTATGGAGAAATCTTGAATTGTGAATAAGATTCCTCACTTCGTTTCGGAATGACAACGTGGGGGTGATATCAGCGTGAGGGCGGAATAACAGGTTTGCGGGTTATGCTTGAAATTAAAGGTGAGGCCGATGGACAAGATCTACTACGTCATCGCCAAAGACGACCACAAGCTAATTGTCATTTCGACAGTATGGAGAAATCTTGAATTGTGAGTAAGATTCCTCACTTCGTTTCGGAATGACAACGTGGAGGGAATGTCAGCGTGGGGGCGGAATGACAGGTTTGCGGGTTATGCTTGAAATTAAAGGTAAGGCCGATGGACAAGATCTACTACGTCATCGCCAAAGACGACCACAAGCCAATTGTCATTTCGACAGCATGGAGAAATCTTGAATTGTGCGTAAGATTCCTCACTTCGTTTCGCAATGACAGCGTGGGAGGGAATGTCAGTGTGGGGGCGGAATAACAGGTTTGCGGGTTATGTTTGAAATTAAAGGTGAGGCTGATGGACAAGATCTACTACGTTTACTTGCTGACTAACTGGAACAACAAGGTGATGTATGTTGGTGTTACTAGCGATCTTGAACGACGGGTCTATGAGCATAAGAACAAGCTGGTTGAAGGGTTTGCCAAAAAATACAATGTCGGTAAGCTGGTTTTCTTTGAAACTACAAGTGACGTGATGGCGGCTATTGAACGGGAAAAGCAAATCAAAAAATGGCGGCGCGAAAAGAAGAATCAGTTGGTGATTGGGATGAATCCAGAGTGGAGGGATTTGAGTTTGGAATGGGGAAAAGATTTCTCCTTGCAGTCGAAATGATAAAGTTGGACAGCGGGATGAGTCGGGATGACAGTGCTGGACAATCGAGATGACAAGGCTTGTCATTCCGAACGAATGTGAGGAATCTTGGTTGTGTTATGCAGTACAAGATTTCTCCCTTCGGTCGAAATGACAGATGGAGTGGCCGAAATGACAGGTAGAGTGGTCGAAATTACAGGTATGGTGGTTGAAATGACAAGTGGGGTGAGCTTATGCGTTTGAACGTTGCTTACGCTTGTTCTTTAGTTAATGAAAACGAGTTTCCCTTAAGTTAATTGATGGATTGGTTAATATGGCGCTTTTTAATTTATAAGCAATTGAATTTATATGCCTAACTTCATTTCAGAAGATCAGATCGAACTGGCGCTGGTGCAGAAGCTCCAGCATCTGCATGGCTTCGACGCGCTCGACTGCTTTACGGCTGATGCGGAAGACTTGGATGATGGCTCAAACCGCGCCAACAAGCGCGATGTAATTTTGGCAGGCCTTGTGCGGGAAGCAGCGATTCGCTTGAATCCAGACATTCCACCTACCGCCATTGAGGATGCGCTGGATAAGTTGCTCGACCGGCGGCAGGCGATGACGCTGATCGCCGCGAACCGGGAAATCTATGGGCTGTTGCGCGACGGCATTCCGATGGAATTCGACAACGCGCAGGGTGTGCGGCAGCAGGAGCTGGTGCGTTTGCTGGATTTCAACGCGCCGGACAACAACCGTTATCTGGTCGTTACCCAGCTGTGGATCAAGGGCGAACGCGGTTTCCGCCGTCCGGATGTGTTGCTCTACGTCAATGGAATTCCGCTGGTATTCATCGAGCTGAAAAACTCGAACGTGAAGTTGCGCAACGCCTACGACGATAACCTGACGAATTACAAGGCGGAGATTCCGCAGCTTTTTCTGACCAATGCCTTTTGCGTGCTGTCCAACGCCATCGAAACCAAGGTGGGCAGCATTACGGCAGAGTGGGAACATTTCTTCAACTGGCTGCGTGCGGACGATGAAAAGGAGAAGATCGACCGCGCCGCAATCCGCGAACAAGGCATCAGCCTGGAAGGCTGATCGAAGGTTTGCTGCCAAGGCTGAGACTGCTGGACTACGTGGAGAACTTCATTCTCTACTACAAAGACAGTTCGAAGATTATCGCGCAGAACCATCAGTTCATTGGTGTGAACCGTGCATATGATGCCTTTCTCAGGCGCGAGGAGCTGGCTGGTAAACTGGGTGTGTTCTGGCACACGCAGGGCTCGGGCAAGAGCTTTTCGATGATTTTTTATGCGCGCAAAATCTTCCGCAAACAGACTGGCAATTTCACCTTTGTGGTGGTGACCGACCGCGACGATCTGGATGGGCAGATTTACCGCAATTTCCTGAACACCCGCACGGTCAGCGCGGCCGAAGCCGCTCAGCCCAAAAATAGCGAGGAGATGCGTAAATTCCTCGGCCAAAACAAGCGGCTGGTGTTCACGCTGATCCAGAAATTCCGCTGGGATAAAGGCCGCGAGTATCCAGAGCTTTCAGCGCGCAACGACATCATCGTGATCGTGGACGAGGCGCACCGTACGCAATACAAGTCTCTGGCGGAGAACATGCGCAAGGGTTTGCCCAGGGCTAACTATCTGGCGTTCACCGGTACGCCGCTGCTGGGGCGCGAGCGCAAGACCAATGCGTGGTTCGGCGGTTACGTTTCAGAATACAACTTCCAGCAGTCTATGGACGATGGCGCAACGGTGCCGCTGTTTTACGAGAAGCGCGTGCCAGAGGGGCTGATCCAGAACGATGATTTGAGCGAGGAATTCTACGAGATTCTGGAGGACGAGAATCTGGACGAGGCGCAGCAGGCCAAGCTGGAGCGGCGCTTCTCCACGCAGATCGAGGTTATCAAACGCGACGACAGGCTGGAGAAAATTGCACGGGACATCGTCTATCACTTTCCTCGGCGCGGCTATCTGGGCAAGGGGCTGGTGGTGTCGGTGGACAAATTCACCGCTGTGAAGATGTACGACAAGGTACAGCGGTTGTGGAAGGAAGAGATTAAAGACTTACGGAGTCGTATCAGTCAATCGGCCAACGAAATTGAGAAGAGGCGACTGAGCCAGATCGTTGACTACATGCGCTCGGTGGAAATGGCGGTGGTTATCAGTGAAGACGCGGGCGAGGAAAAGAAGTTTGCGGTTCAAAAACTGGACATCAAGCCGCACCGCGAACGCATGAACAAGCTAGATGGGCATGGACACGATATCGAATTCAACTTCAAGGATGAGCATGATCCGCTGCAACTGGTGTTCGTGTGTGCGATGTGGTTGACGGGCTTTGATGCGCCTACGCTTTCGACGCTGTATCTCGACAAGCCGATGCAGGGGCATACGCTGATGCAGACCATCGCCCGCGCTAACCGCGTCACGTCGTGGAAGATCAAGGAAATCGAGAAGCGCAACGGCGAGATCGTGGATTACTACAACGTGTTCCGCAACATGAAGCTGGCGCTTAAAGATTATGCGCAAGGCGGCGATGAGATTGATCCGCCGGTGAAGGAGAAAGCGGAGCTGTTTATTCTGCTTGACGATGCGATTGAGAAGGGCTTGGCGTTTTGCCATGAGAAGAGGTTCCCTTGCGCGAAGTACTGGGTAATGCAGATGTGTTCGAAAGACTGGGCCGCTTTAATGTCTTTGCCAATGCTTTGCTGGCAAACGATGAATGGCACAAGGCTTTTAATGTGTATGAGAACACCATCACGTCTCTGTATGAGGCGTGTAAGCCAGGCGTGTTGGGACGCGGCAAGGGGCGCGAAGTGGCGGCATTCCAATATTTGCGCGGGGTGATAGACAGCCTCATTGGGCAGACGGATATCGACGCGATCAGCTTGAAGGTTGCCGAACTGCTAGATGAGAGCGTAGTGGTAAACGATGCGGAGGCATTCAAGGCACGGCAATTCAGCGCGGAATACAAGATTATCCAGAAGGGCAAAGCCTGGAATCTCAGCAAGATCAACTTCGACAAGCTGCGCGAGGAGTTCAAGCAGGCGACCTACAAGAACATTGAAATCGCCGATCTGCGCGCCTTCCTGCAATACAAGATCGAATTGATGCTGCAACAGAATGCGACGCGCACCGACTTTGCACAGCGGTTGCAGCAGATAATTGACGCGTACAATTCCGGCGGCTCATCTACCGAAAATGCTTATGAAGACCTGATAAAGCACACCGAAGATTTGCGGGCGGAGGAAGAGCGGCATATACGCGAGGGGCTGACAGAAGACGAGCTGGAAGTGTTCGACCTGCTGAAAAAAGACAAGATGACGCAAGAAGAAACGCAGAAAGTTAAACTTTCTGCGAAATCGCTGCTGCATCGTTTGCTGGAAGAACAACCCAAGGTGTTGGTGCAGGACTGGTACAAGGATACGCAAACCCAGAAGATGGTGCGCTCCGCTTTTGAGAAAGTTCTGGATAGTAATTTGCCAGAAAGTTATGACCGCGTGCTGTTCCGGGAGAAATGTGACAACGTGTTTTACCTGATGCTCGATTATGCGAGCCATGGCAGGAAGTGGGCAGCTTAAGTTTGTTTTCGCTTAGATAAAACTTTCTGGGTGAAGATTGTAACGGCAGAAAAGCGTATCGCCGATTACTACATCATGACCGGTTTGTGCCGGTCATGATGTAGCAGTCTGTCGGACTTAGAGATTCAAAAAGCCATTTCAAAGACGGGACTTGACATCTAGAGTCTCCAGACGTTCAGCCCAGCTGCGCGCAGAGCGGTTTGGTCAAAATGAGATTTAATATCAATAAAACACCCATTTGAAACAATTTTTTCCTGGAAGTCGGCAAGAGGTCTGGCAAGAAATTCACGGTGTGAAACTGCGGCAATAAGTGCATCTGCGCGTGGCAGGTTTTCCCAAGTTACAAGTTCCAAGCCGTACTCGTGAAGAGCATCTTTGGTGGTTGCGACAGGATCATGGATATGAACTTCTACTCCGTAGGATCGGAGTTCGTGAATGATGTCCATGACCTTCGAGTTCCTAAGATCAGGACAATTCTCCTTGAAGGTCACTCCAAGTATATTCACTTTGGAGCCTTTTACATTGAGGTCGGCCCGAATCATTTCCTTCACGGTTTTTTCCGCAATAAATTTCGCCATTCCGTCATTTATTCGGCGCCCCGCCAGTATTACTTGGGGATGATAGCCAATCATATCTGCTTTGTGGGTAAGGTAGTAGGGATCTACGCCGATGCAATGTCCACCAACTAGTCCGGGGCGGAATGGGAGAAAATTCCATTTTGTGCCGGCGGCCTGCAGTACCTGCAGCGTGTCAATTTCAAGTTTATCGAAAATGATGGCTAATTCGTTAATTAATGCAATATTCAAGTCACGTTGGGTGTTTTCGATCACTTTTGCTGCTTCTGCGACCTTAATGCTGAATGCTCTGTGTACACCGGCAGTGATGATGGCTTCGTAAAGTTTAGCTACTTTTTCCAAGGTGACTTCATCATCTCCGGATACAATTTTTATAATGGAAGTAAGGGTGCGTTCTTTATCGCCAGGATTGATTCTTTCAGGAGAATATCCAATGTGAAAATCTTTTTTCCATTCCATTCCAGAATTTTTCTCCAGAACTGGAATGCAGATTTCCTCAGTGGCGCCAGGGTAAACCGTAGATTCATAAATAATGATTGCGCCGCGCTTCATATGTTTGCCAACTATTTCGCTGGCGCCAACAAGAGGGGAAAAGTCGGGCTGATGGGCACAATCTATGGGAGTTGGAACTGCGATTACAATGTAGTCGGCAAGAGATAGTTCGGATGGATCGGAGCTGACTGTAAGGTGGGTGGCCGACTGCAGGTTTTCGGATGACAACTCTCCTGTCGGATCAATGTGCCGTTTGTAGCTCTCGATTTTGGTGGTGGAGAGGTCGAACCCGATGGTTCGCTGCTTTTTTCCAAACTCTACAGCCAGCGGTAAACCCACATATCCAAGACCAACTACAGCAACAACGTCCATATTAAACTCACTTTGCTATTATCATGATTTTTTGAATCTAGCAGATATGTTAGGAAGCTTCAACTTATTCTCATATTAGTAAGTTGATTAACATCCCTAATGTTCTTGCTGAAAAAGTCGATATGATGTGAGCGTGGCTTAATAATATGAGAAAATTTTTTGGAGTAAATTAATGCTGTTTAGAATTTCCAATCACTATGTCTCCAGGATAGTGTCCATTCTGCTTTTTGCTGAAACTCTTATTTTTATAGCTTCAGTCTATCTTGGAGCGGCTATTCGGTTCTTTGATAGCAATTTTTTTGATAGCAACTTTCCATTATTTGTTAAAGCGGAGAATTTTTTCCTGACGGCACTGGTATTTGCATTGGTGATGATTTTCAGTATGAGTGCTTTCGGTATGTATAAACATAATTACAGAGAGGGTGTAAGAAATAACTTTCTCCGGCTCATGCCTTCCTTTGCCTTGGGCTTCGGTGTTCTAACTTTTGTGTTTTATATGGTGCCGGAAATTTATATTGGCCGCGGTATTTTAGGTCTCGTAATTGTTATCGCTGCATTTCTGATTTTATTGGTGAGGGTTGTTTTTTTTCAATTATTCAAATTGAAGTATCTAGAGTCACGTATTATTTTTATAGGGTGCGGTTCGCTGGCAAAGGAATGTAGTGATCTGGCTATGCATAATAATAGCTATCATAAATATAATATTGTTGGCTTTGTCCAGTTACCAGGTGAAGAAAATTGTATTTCATCGTCTACTATTTTTCCGGCTGGCAATTCATTGGTAAGTTTGGCAAATGAATATAACGCGAATGAGATCATCGTTGCGGCAAATAATCGGCGAGGTGAAAGCTTCCCTATCCAGGATTTATTGGTATGCAAATTAAATGGAATTAAAGTGACCGATGCAGCGACGTTTTTTGAGCGTGAGGCATGCCAGATCAGGGTGGATTCTCTTCAACCAAGTTGGTTGGTTTTTGGTGGCGGGTTTGACCAGAGTTTTCTGCGATCCTTTATAAAAAGAATTTTCGATTTAATCGCCAGTACTATTATTTTGATTGTTTCGTTACCGGTGATGTTGCTTGCAGCGCTGTGCATTTATCTCGAAGACCGAACTCCTATCTTTTATCAACAAGAACGAGTTGGCATGGATGGCCATCCTTTTATGGTACTGAAGTTTCGTAGTATGCGAAATGATGCTGAGAAAGGGATGACGCCTCAATGGGCGGCTGCCAATGACTCACGTACGACGAAAGTGGGATGTATCATTCGTAAACTTAGAATCGATGAGCTTCCGCAAATTCTAAACGTTTTTAAAGGGGAAATGAGTTTCGTTGGGCCGCGCCCGGAAAGGCCTTTTTTTGTAAAGCAACTCTGCGAAGAAGTGCCTTATTACAACGTGAGGCATAGTATTAAACCGGGAATAACGGGCTTGGCTCAAGTACGCTACCAATATGGGGCTTCAGTTGAGGATTCTATTCAAAAGCTCCAATATGATTTGTACTATGTGAAAAACAACAGCTTGTTTCTGGACGTACTTATATTGATCGATACTTTCCAGGTTGTTATATTGGGCAAAGGCAGCAGATAACCCAATGGAACTCCTTAAATGCTGACAAGCATCACAGCATATAGCTATGGCATAGCCGCCGTAGCATTTTTTATGCTCATCGTTCTATTGTTGACCAGTTGGCGTGCTCGTACTTTCGGGACAGCGCTGACAGTTGCCTGCGTGATGAGCGCGTTTTGGGCCGCATCGATTACTTACCAGGCAGCCAGTGGAGTTTCCGTACCGCTGCTGACGGACATTCTGGAAATTCTGCGAAATGCAGGGTGGACTATCTTTCTGCTAATGTTGTTGGGGCCTTTCCAACAAACAAATTCTTTACCACCTTTTAAATTTAAACTTAAACCTTATGTGGTCGGCATCATAGCGTTTTATTGTTTGTTCTTGCTCGTAAATATATATTTCTATTGGACTCTTGAATCTCTTCAAGGAAAGACGGGATTTATGCCGGACATCGTTGGCCGTGTAGTAATGGCGGTTACGGGCATGCTTCTGGTGGAACAACTTTACCGGAATACCCCCGCTAAGGGGCGGTGGGGAATAAAGTTCGCTTGTTTAGGAATCGGAGGGATGTTTGTCTACGATTTCTATTTATATAGCGAAGCAATGTTGTTCAGGCAAGTGAATATGGAAATTTGGAATGCCAGAGGAGCAGTCAACGCCTTGATTGTTCCCCTGGTAGCCGTCTCGGCAGCGCGAAATCCGCAGTGGTCATTGGGGATCTCGGTGTCGCGCCGTATTTTGTTTCATTCGGCAACACTACTAGGTACTGCCCTGTATTTGCTAGCTATGTCTGCTGCTGGCTATTACCTGCGGTTTTTCGGGGGGAACTGGGGCGCAGTCATGCAAGTGACTTTTTTGTTCGGTGCTGTGGCTTTGCTCGTTGGCATTCTATTCTCAGGCGTTTTTCGATCTTGGCTCAAAGTATTCATCAGTAAGCATTTTTATAATTACAATTACGACTATCGTGAGGAATGGTTAGGCTTTACGCGCACACTTTCTGGTCATGGTCATGGTCATGGACTGGGTGAACGTACTATCCAAGCGGTAGCAGCACTTGTGGAAAGCCCAGGAGGTGCATTGTTCATTAGCCGGGAATCGGGCAATTGCGAACCTGCAGCTCATTGGAATATGAGTTTGCCGAATGAATCTGAGCCGGCAAATGGTTCCCTTTGTCAATTTCTGGAAAGCAAGCAATGGCTGATTGACCTGCAGGAGTATGAGTCAAATCCTGAAAAATACGGCGCAATTTTTATTCCTCAATGGTTACGAGAGGTTTCTAAAGGTTGGCTGATAGTTCCCCTGATTCTGCTAGGGAAATTGTTTGGCTTTATGGTACTGATGCAGCCCAGAAGTAAAGTTAAGTTAAATTGGGAAGTGATTGATCTGCTCAAAATTGCTGGTAGCCAAGCGGCGAGTTATCTTGCCCAACAGGAATCGGCTAATGCTCTCATGGTTGCACGTCAATTTGAATCGTTCAATCGCATGTCTACTTTTATAGTGCATGATTTAAAAAATCTGGTTTCCCAGTTATCGTTATTACTTTCCAATGCCGAGAAGCATAAGCACAACCCAGAGTTTCAGAAAGATATGCTTGACACGTTGGATTATTCTGTCCAGAAAATGAAGCTGCTGCTGCATAAATTGAGCAGAGGTTCTTCTATTGAATCTCCCTCCTCGCTTTTAATAGATAAGTTATTAAGGCATACCTTGGCGTTAAAGTCTGCATTTGAGCCTAAGCCCGAACTTGAGGTGCTAGTTCCTGATCTGATGGTGGTCGCTAATTGGGATCGCCTTGAGAGAGTCATTGGCCACATTATTCAGAATGCTGTTGAAGCCACACCCAAAGACGGCAAAGTAACAATCCGTATTTCGAAGCTGGACGCTTTTGTGGTCGTCGAAATCAAAGATACCGGTCATGGCATGAGCGAAGAGTTTATTCATGAACGGCTATTCAAGCCTTTTGAGACTACAAAATCGGCAGGTATGGGAATCGGAATGTTTGAGAGTCGTGAGTATATCCATGAGCTGGGCGGTCGGATTGAAGTTTCCAGTTGTCCAGCTGCCGGTACTACTTTTCAAGTGCTTTTGCCATTTCATGGGTATGTTGATCACAGCAACGAAGCCACGTTACGGGAGGAATAATTTATGAGTCAAAATAAAAAAAAGCTGCTTGTTATTGAAGATGATCCCGGTTTGCAAAAACAATTACGCTGGAATTTTGACGCTTATGAAGTTCTGTTGGCGGGAGATCGTGAAAGTGCCTTGGCGCAGGTCAGACGACATGAACCTGCGGTTATTACCATGGATCTTGGTCTTCCTCCCGATCCCGATGGTGCTACGGAAGGATTGGCCATCCTGCAACAGATTCTTGCGCTTGCCCCTGACACCAAACTGATCGTGCTTTCTGGGAATCAGGATCATGCCAATGCGGTGAAAGCAATAGGTATGGGTGCATATGATTTTCATCAGAAACCGTTTGACCCAGAGATCTTGGGGTTAGTGGTTGAACGTGCATTTTATTTGCACGCTCTACAACAGGAGAATCGCAGAATTTTACAGATTCAGGCGGACTCCCCCCTATCTAATATCATTAGTCGGGATCCTGGCATGTTAAAGGTGTGCCGTAGCATCGAGAAAGTGGCGCCATCCTCTGCCTCGGTCATGTTGTTGGGTGATAGCGGAACGGGGAAGGAGCTGTTGGCAAAAGCACTACACCAGCTGAGTCCGCGGCAGGAGAAGCGTTTCATGGCAATCAACTGCGCTGCAATTCCGGAAAATCTTCTGGAGAGCGAGTTGTTTGGTTACGAGAAGGGAGCGTTTACCGGAGCCGCCAAACAGACGCTAGGTAAAATTGAGCTTGCGGATGGAGGCACTTTTTTTCTTGATGAAGTAGGGGATATGCCCATGCTTCTACAAGCGAAACTTCTCCGATTTTTGCAAGAGAGGGTAATCGAGAGAATAGGGGGGCATCAGGAAATTCCTGTCGATGTACGGATTATCTGCGCAACACATCGTAATCTGAAGGAGCTGAGCGCTGCAGAACGCTTCCGCGAAGATCTCTATTACCGTTTAAGCGAGATTACAGTCACTATCCCCTCACTGCGGGAGCGTGTGGGCGATGCCGCATTGTTGGCGCACCATTTTAAAAACAAATTCAGTGTCAATGAGGGGCGTTCTTCACTAAACTTCAGCCAGGAAGCGCTGGCCATGATAGAAGAATATGCTTGGCCAGGTAATGTACGTGAAATGGAAAACTGCATCAAGCGTGCCGTCATCATGGCTGAAGGCTCTCAAATAAGCATAGAAGATATTGGTTTGTCGTCTTCACCCAAAGTAAAAGAATTTATTAACCTGCGCCAGGTACGTGATAACGCTGAATACAATGCCGTGGTGACAGCTCTGGCGAGAGTCGATGGCAATATGGTCAAGGCAGCTGAATTGCTCGGTGTCAGCCGACCAACACTCTACGATGTAATAAACCGTCATGGCATTGTAAGCAAAGCTTAAGAAGAGCTGCTGATATATCTGAGCACTTAATTCATGGCTTGCGTTTTCGCTACATCGATTATCGGAAGAGAATAAATTGTTTCAGGGGGGTGTTTTTTTTGAGGGGCAGGCCTGAATGCCAATAAGTTAAGCCATTTTGCACGGCATTCGTTCCTGTGCAGAATCACTTTAATTGCATGTCGTGGAGCGGTTAGTTGTCAAGTCCCGCCTGTTTATAAACGCACTTTCCAAGCGTGAATTGCAGTGATTCATGTTGATGACTGTAGGCAGTTCGATACTTGAAATTGCTGAAAATCTTTCCATTAGTCCCAAAGCTGTTGGTGCTCATCATGCCAGTAACATGAGAAAGCTTAAATTGAAGTCAAAAGAAATTGGGTAGAATGATAAGGGATGGCAGGCTGCTAGCTTCTACTCTTTCCTTAATATGCTAGCTGTTTATTGCGCCCTGCTTGCCGGAGGCACGTTCAAGGTAACTTCCCTCGGTGCCGCAATGCGCAAGCTGGTGCATTCGTGCTTAGGCGTACTCATAATTCAACAGCTGTATCAACACGACTACCTGAAAAATGATTGATATTAAAGACGGTATTTACCGTGCTATTTGTTTCGGCCTAAAAAATTAACATATGAAAAATATTGCCCAAACGATGCAGCAGCACATTGACCAGATGGTTGCCTGGATGATTAAGCCTCAAACGAATATTAAAACCGATAAGCCATATTTAACAGAGCGTGAAGGAATTCTTGCGTTGCATTTTGATGCCTTATACGTGCAAAGCGGGATGTGTATTGAAGAGCCGGACACGCTGCTCTTTAGTTATACCAGAGTTATGATGAGTTTTTTGTTGTTTGAGCCATCACCCAAGCGTATCGCAATGATAGGGTTAGGCGGTGGGTCACTGGCAAAGTATTGCTACCGCTATTTGCCCCAGACAAAAATTACCGTTATCGAAATTAACCCCGATGTGATCGCACTGCGTAATGAATTTGCAATACCTGCCGACGATACGCGTTTTAACGTGTTGCTGGGCGATGGGGCTGAGTGGGTTGCAGATACAGCCAATCAGCCGAATGTACTGATGATAGATGGGTTTGATGCGGCTGGATTATCCATTCAATTAAGCAGTCAGCAGTTTTATGATGATTGCTTTGCATCCTTGGCTGACAACGGCATTATGGTGGTCAACTTATGGGGCAGCTACGCGCACCACGATGAATACCTGGCACGAATCTACAACAGTTTTGCCAGCCGCCTGGTGGTTGTTGAAGCGGAGGACAGCTTCAACAAAATCGTCTTCGCCGTGAAAAATATTGAGTTTCCACCCCCCGCATCCACAATAAGACAGCATGCAAAATTACTTTTCTCATCGCACCCGTTGGATTTTCAAGCGAAATCAAACAAGTTGATTCGTGCCTTGCCAACCGTCGCTACCTGATTCGCATTCTTGGTGGCTGCGCGCCTTCATAGGGCGACTGAGTGAATATTTCGGCGAGTCCAGTTGGGCTTAAGAGTCGTAACGAAAATTGAGCTGAGCGAGGGGTGATTTTGCGAGATTTTACCTTGCGGCAAAATGCCAGCTTACCCCACTTGACGATTTTGCAGGGTAGTAGTTGTTCTATAGCCAAAAAAGCGGCGAAATAGTCACCGCTCAGCTCTATTTGCAGCCTATTACCTTTAAGACCGACAGGCTGCGAGTCTGTGGCTATGTATTTAGTACCAGTTTTCATCGACGTAGGAGTTCGGTGCCTCGCCTCTTTCTTGAGCAAGGCTTGTGTAATCAGTATAGCCTTTTGCGCTGCCGCCATAGAAGGTGGATTGATCTGCGGCATTGAGTTGCGCATGGGTGCGAAAACGTTCCGGCAGGTCAGGATTGGCCAGAAACTTGCGGCCAAAGGCGATCAAGTCTGCTTTGCCCTGTTGCAGCCAGACTTCGGCTGTGTCGTAGTTAAAGCCGCCAGCCAGGATCAGGGTGCCGCAGAATTTTTCTCGCATCAGTTTCAGCATCCGCAGTGCGGCCGGGTCGGGAGCCGCGCCTTTTTCAAGCGCGGCCGCGGCCGGGTTGATAACATGCAGGTAGGCGAGCTGATAATCGTTTAATTTTTCGGCGATATAACCGAAGGTTGTATCCGGATTGTCGTCACTTATGTCGTTGAACGTGCCAAGCGGCGATAGACGCACGCCGACACGGTCCGCCCCCCATACTTCAATAACTGCCTCGACTATTTCCAGAAGCAGCCGCGCCCGATTCTCGACTGAGCCACCATATTCATCGTTGCGCCGATTGGTGTGAGAGTTGATAAATTGATCGAGTAAATAACCGTTGGCGCCGTGAATCTCCACGCCATCAAAGCCCGAAATTAGCGCATTCTTGGCCCCGCGCACATACTGACGGACGATATAGGGTATCTCCTCGATCTGTAAGGCTCGCGGGGTTACGAACGGCAGCATTTCGCCCTTCCCGTTATCATCTCCAATGAATGCTTCTCCGCTAGGCTTGATGGCCGACGGAGCGACTGGGAGCATGTTGTCGGGTTGCAGCGCCGGATGGGAGATGCGTCCGACATGCCATAGCTGCATGAAGATTAAACCACCAGCCTCATGCACTGTATCAGTGACATTTCGCCAGCCCTTGATTTGTTCACGACTGTGGATTCCCGGCGTCCAAGCGTAACCTTGACCCTGCATTGAGACTTGAGTCGCTTCGCTAACGATGAGTGCTGCCGAGGCCCGTTGAGCGTAATAAAGTGCATTGAGAGGGGAGGGGGTGTTGCCTGGTTGGTAGGCGCGGGAACGCGTTAGAGGCGCCATGACGATCCGGTATGGCAGCGTGTAACGACCCAGCTGGACAGGCTGAAACAGACGTTCTTCAGGTATTGATTGTGTAGTGGATGTGTTGGATAGTGTCATGATTGCCTCTGATCAGAATAAGTAGTGTGCCCTTACAATATATTAAACTGTGACACCAAATGGCATGAGGCGGAGAACGAGGTGGAAGTATTCCTTATTAGCTACGATCGCTACACCAGAAAGTTAATTAAAAATTATTACACGGAAACAACACCTGCTTCAATATGAGTAGAACATGATTTGAGAATGATCGGAAAGTGGCAGCTGTATAAGATAAATAAGCACATTGCTTATTTTGGTTAAATGGTTTGCAGGTGGAGCTGTCGTGGTTGGGCTAGGTGACAAAGACCGTAGCTCACGAAAGTTCAGAAGGATAATGATGTGCGAGAAGGCGCAGACTGTGCTTGCTCATCGTTTAAGATGATATTTATAATTTGATAATGAGCACGCTACTGGCGTCTAAGGCTAAGCTAAAATGATCAACCAACATGAACTGGTCACCCATATTAATGCCAGCGTAGCCACCGCTCTCGGTGAAGACCTGCGCGATGGTGACCTCACCGCACAACTCATTCCCCACCATACAGAAGCGCAGGCCATTGTAATAACGCGCCAAGATGCAGTGTTATGCGGCGTAGCTTGGTTTGATGCATGTTTCAAAGCTATGGATAAAAATTGCATCATTCATTGGCTTGCGCAGGATGGCGATGTCGTAACAGCCAAGCAAACGCTGTGCGAGATACGCGGAGATGCACGTGCAATGCTGACTGCCGAACGGTGCGCGCTTAACTTTGTGCAGACACTTTCTGCTACTGCCACGCAAACGCGGCACTATGTCGAGGCGGTGCAAGGCACGCACGCGAAAATTCTGGATACACGCAAGACGCTGCCTGGTCTGCGCATAGCACAGAAGTATGCAGTAAAAACGGGTGGCGGACATAATCAGCGGATTGGCTTGTTTGATGGCATACTGATTAAGGAAAATCACATCCTGGCTGCGGGTGGTGTTCGTCCAGCATTGGAACAAGCTTTCCGCATTGCGTCTGGGAGTATAAGCATCCAAATTGAAGTAGAAAATCTGGAACAGCTGAATGAAGCGCTAGAGGCAGGTGCCAAGCTAATTTTGCTCGACAATTTCGATCTCGATAGTATGCGTGCTGCTGTCAAATTCACTGCCCGACGAGCCGAGCTGGAAGCCTCCGGCGGCATTACTCTGGATAAAGTACGTGCTATCGCAGAGACCGGCGTAGAACGCATTTCCATTGGTGGCCTGACCAAAGACATACAGGCTGTAGATTTATCGATGCGATTTGAAATTTAACCTATTGTTCCCCATGTAGGGAGTATTCACAGCTGAGGTAAAAATTATGAGCGACTCCATAAATATCGTCTGTCCGAGTTGCGATGCAGTAAACCGTATTCCTTCTGCAAAGTTAAGCAGCCAGCCGAACTGCGGCAAATGCAAACAAGCTCTGTTTAACGCGCATCCGATTGAGCTGAGTAGCAGCAACTTCGAGAAATACATTAAACGAAATGATATCCCGGTTCTGGTGGATTTCTGGGCACCATGGTGTGGTCCTTGCCGCATGATGGCGCCCGCCTTTATTCAGGCAGCAGAGAAACTCGAGCCAGCAATACGTTTAGCTAAACTAAACACAGAAGAAGCGCAGGAACTGGGTGCGCGCTATAACATCCGCAGCATTCCCACCCTGGCAATCTTTAAAAATGGACGCGAGGTGGCAAGGCAGGCGGGCGCCATGGATGTGGCCGGCATTGTGTCATGGGCTCGTGCTAATGCCTGAAACGTCAAGCACATGCTTTGCCTTTGGTTGTTTCGTTCGTCGACCATCAACTGGTATGTGTAGCCGGTGAAAATCCGGTCCGAAATTAAGGCGGAACATCATCTTGGCTCTGAGTCACGCGTTTGTCGTCATGAGCGACAATCACAGTGATACAAGGGACGTTGGGCAGTCATAAAACTGACTATGTTGAAAAGCAACGTTGTGCATGAACCGGAGTTATTCAATGATGCCCGGCGGTAGTTTGTCGGGCAAGGTAGGGAAGATAAACCGATACTTTATGTTTGGTTCACCCTGATGCTATATGAGCCAGTACCTTGGTCCTTGTTATAGTGTCGAACCTGGGCAAAATATTGTCCTGGAATGAGTTCAATTGTAATTTTAGAATTTAGCCCAAAGCCGCCATCGTCGTCTTCAGTGATCAAGCTAGTCTGACTGTTGGGGCCGAATAATTTCATCACCACATCGGTCCGACCGTTCGTTTGTATGATATGGCGACCGCTCTTTTTTACGGTGAACTTGAATAGGTCTTCTTCACCAGGCTTGCCGATCGAGGCCGATACGGGTGCTGCATTGACGCCCAACTCAATCGCTTGAACCGCAGTATGCGGATAGGCTTGTTCGCTGGCGATGAATGCCTGGTCCATCGCTGACAACGCGTTATTCGCTTTGGTGCCATGGCCGCTTTTGACCCAAGTGTCGGGAAAGAAGTAAAGCATGATTGAATCGGGATCGAATTCCGTCCCTCTGATCTGATTAACCGCATATTTTTCCAAAACATTGTGCCGGATTTGGTCTGGGGTCCAACTATTCGGCGGTCTGCTTAAGTCGCGGATGACGACTTCCTCGTTCCACTCAATTCCTCCAGCTGGATTTTGATGTTCGTGTGCCAGACCGATTGTATGGCCAAACTCATGGGCGACAGTGCCACCATCGAGAAATCCAAGGTTCATCGTGGGCTGATCGCGCGGGATTGATAGACAATCTGTACCGATATAGGACCACGCTCCATCTGAGGAATTAAAGGCAATGCGAATCTCTGCGTCGGGTGCGTTGTTAAACTCGAATTTCAGATTTGCATGCGGAAGCCACCATAGAGCTTGTTCTTTGGCAATTGCTTGCTGTGCATCGGTCCCGCCCATGAATCGAACGCGTAGCGTCGATCCATTGATCCACATCTTTCTAAAAACGAAGACCGCCTTCACTGGCCCAGTGCCGAGCCTGATAGTCTGTTGCGGGCGGACAAGATCGAGTGGCAGAAGCCTGTCGTGACAAACTTTTAAATTCTCTTTCATGGTGATCTCCTTGTAAGTAAAAGCTGAATTTTCAATCAATGTTCATGCCATTCTGGCGCTTCCTCGGGGAACGAAGTTTTACAAGCGGCTCATATCAAACTCTCGTATTCATCTGGAAGTTAAACTTCCAGCAAGGTCACAATAATAGGTCGACACTAAAAAAGAGTAAATAAGCAAATTGCTTATTTTTTGATTAAGGGAGATACGTAAATATGGGCCATGTACAAGAACTTGAAATATGTCTGATATCGCTACGATTTAAGGGAGGGTTAGAGAGGTACAATGGAAAAACAATGACGTTTTATAAAATACTCAGGTATGCCGTAATGAACTATTTTATTGATACGCAGATGGGCGGCGTCTGCCAATAATTGAGGCTAATTTATTCACGTATTGGTCATGGGTAGGAAACAGCAATCTCTGGCAGTGTCCACTGTAGAGCGATTGGGAAATTTTTGTTAAGAATAGCATTGAATGCTTGAGCATCGTCGCTACAGATTGAATGCTTGAGCATCGTCGCTACAGAAAGAAGCAAGTAAAATAAAAAATGTGTTTATCGTAAGTTTTACGTAGGCGGATTCAACTCTGAAGTGCAACTTTTGTAAGCGAATTTAGGTGGCGAGCTGCGTTAATATCGGAGCCACTTAAACGACCAAGTAAAAGGAGCACAGATGAAGAAATATAAGCAGCTCACCA
>Ga0209344_10000480_pt1 | contig 69570 bp, 62 predicted proteins | sample Cruoilmetagenom6_FD_187293 | JGI IMG/M metagenome (GOLD analysis project Ga0209344, IMG submission 187293) | Oil polluted marine microbial communities from Coal Oil Point, Santa Barbara, California, USA - Santa Barbara Oil Seep Sample 6 (SPAdes)... | ecosystem: Environmental > Aquatic > Marine... | reverse complement strand
GATTTTTTAACAACGCCAATTTTAGCGGCCTCGTTCAGAGCTGAAACGAATTCATCCTCAAATAGTTCCGCGCCTACTCAATAATTTTCAATAAAATTTGACCCGGCGGGATATCTCTTCAGGGTCTAAACGGCACCCAAATCACGATGCCTGCATGTGTGACCTGAAGTGGTTGAAATGCCCTGAAAATATACAAAATGGATGCCATGGCCCATGCACGCCGCGCTCAAGTCTGCAGCTCTGACTTCATCGGAAAAACGCTGTGTACCCAATCGGTGCGAATAGCCCCTGGACGTGGACACCGTCTTCCCTGATTTTGAAGCTGGGCGGCCATGATTGGACCGGCAATTACAGTGACGTGTTAAAGCGTGAGGCTATCGCGAAGGTCACCGAGTGGGACGATCCGGTTGCGAAAGTTTCGCAGCGTTGGGCGTGAGGTCGACATCGCAATCGGCAGTTTTGAAGCAGTTCAGCGTTTCGCCAAGCACACAAACCAAAAAACCACGGTCAACGACGTCCACCATGTTGGCTTGAGTGCACCCAGAGCTTCCTCAATAGCTCGATCAAAATTGCGAAAGTGACACACCGGTGACACGGCTAAATTGTTGAATGGCAGAAAAGTTGAACTGTTTCAATCAGTTGGATTGGAGCGGGTAGAGGGAATCGAACCCTCGTATTCAGCTTGGAAGGCTGCTGCTCTACCATTGAGCTATACCCGCTTTTCCTTCGACGGTGGTGGAGGGAGTTGGATTCGAACCAACGTAGCCTAAGGCAACGGATTTACAGTCCGTCCGTTTTAACCACTCACGCACCCCTCCACAAATCGCCGAGGCAATACTCCGAGGAGTATCATGCGCAGAATCCGTGCGAAGCGCGGTGTCTGCTGCGGTCGGCGTTATGACGGCAGCCAATGCGTGTGTCAACACGATTTGGCGGAATTACCTGCAAATTCAATCCATCAACCGAAACAGTGCCCATTATGTGCCTGCATGGGGACATAAACTGCTCACCCATCGGGTGGCCAAAACTGATTGCCGATTGCGTGGTGAGGTGATTTTCGTATAAGCCCCTGACTTATGAACACAGAAAACGACGATAAAAAGAAATCCGACCGCGATAGCCAATTCGCCGAAAAAAGGCGGGCGTTTCGCGATGCAAAACGCGCACGCTCCGGACTGCCACCATTGAACAAGTCGGGGAAAAACCGCCCGCCGCGTCGAGGCAGCCTCTATGAGAACGCGATCGACCCAGACACCATTCACCTTTATGGTTTGCACACGGTGCGCGCAGCGCTGGACAACCCGCGTCGATCGATCTCAAAACTGATGGTCTCACAAAATGCTGTGGCAAGGTTGGAGATCGAAAATATCGAGGCCCTGCCCTTCGAGGTTGAAATTTGCCACCCTTCCGAAATCGACAAGCTTTTGGGCGATGATTCCGTCCATCAGGGCGCATTGCTGATTACCCGCCCCCTCAGCCCTCGCCCGCTTTCCAACCTCAACGAGACCCAGCTTGTCATCATCCTTGATCAGGTGACTGATCCACATAATGTTGGCGCAATCATTCGCTCGGCAGTGGCCTTTGGCGCGGGTGCATTGATCACCACACAACGTCACAGCCCGTCTGAATCCGGTGTGTTGGCGAAAAGCGCGTCGGGTGCGCTTGAGCTGATCGACTTGATCGAAGAGCGCAATCTGGCTGAAGCCATCGAAGCAATCCAAGCGCAAGGCTTTCAGACAATCGGACTTGATTCGGAGGCACCCGAAGCTCTTGAAGAGGCATTTCGCGGCGAGCGGATTGCGCTGGTTTTGGGAGCCGAAGGAAAAGGGTTGCGACAAAAGACCCGCTCGGTGTGCTCAAACCTTGCCCGACTCGATATGCCCGGCGCCATCAAGTCGCTCAACGTTTCCAATGCGACCGCAATCGCTCTTTATGCAGCCCGCAATCACCTCAAAACGCTTTGAAAAGCAGGTCGCCAAATGAAAATGCTTTTTTCGAGCATTTTCCCTTTGCGTGAATTTGCCAATGTGCTAATGCCACCCCCGTTGCCCTTGTAGCTCAGTTGGTAGAGCACCTGATTTGTAATCAGGGGGTCGGGAGTTCGAGTCTCTCCGGGGGCACCATTTTACAATTCTTCTCGCAGAACTGACCTAGCACCTTGGAGGACAAGGTGGCTTTTGGAGCTGGATAACCCTCACCACATTGGCAATTCAAACGGTCTGCAAAGGCTCATCTGAGCACATTTTTTTGGAATGCCTTACGGCCGAAATCCCAATTTTTCAGTGGTTTGACAGGAATTGCAGCGAGCGTTCCAGGACTTCTCGTTTTCCGCTCGCCGGCTGTCGAATTTTTTCCAGCTTTTCGGTTGCCAGAAGCATGACGCGTTCAAGCGACGCAAGCTTATTTTCACAGGCGGAAATTACCGGGCTGAAACCGAGCGAATGGTAGACTGCTGGTCCGCCATTGTCGGCCACATCAATTGTGCCGTTATCAAAAGCCGGCGCCGCCGGGCCAACTCGTTTGGTTTTCCAGTTGGTGAGTGGGAAGCCGCTGTTGCAATATCGGGAGTTGCCAATAAGGAGAGCTGCCAGTGCTCTAGCGGATACGCCGATAAGCACCTTACGGCGTCATAAATCGAAGTTTTATTCTGCGCGCTAGAGGCTGCCGTACTCCGGTCAGCTCTAACCAGCCTTGCCGTGGACGGGATGAAAAACTTGGTGTGCATTTACATGTTGGAAAAGCAGGCTCGGGATTCTATGTGACTTCAAAATTTCAGGAGTACGCTCTGATCACTTTTGTGATTGCAATTCCATGCGTGTGAACAGCGGGTTTTCATGGGTTTAGTTTGCATACGAAGCGGGCGCGACCCGTTAGAGTTCGCGCCCTCTCGTGGCTCACAGAAGGTTGAGAAGTTCTTCAGCAGCCCTTGCCGAAGAAGCGGGATTCTGGCCTGTCACCAACTTTCCATCGGTGACGACGAATGATGCCCAATCATCGCCTTTTTCGTAGTTGCCGCCGTTTGATTTCAGCATGTCTTCGACCAGGAAAGGCACAACGTCGGTCAAACCGGCAGCCTCTTCCTCAGTGTTGGTAAAGCCGGTTACTCTTCTCCCGTCGACAAATGGCTTACCGTTCTTCGCCTTGGGGTACTTGAACACCGCGGGGGCGTGGCAAACAGCCGCGATGGGGCGATCTGCGTCGGCAAAAGCTTGGATCAGACTGATATTGTCGATGTCTTCGGCCAGATCCCATAGAGGGCCATGGCCTCCGGGATAAAAAACGGCGTCAAAACTGTCCGCGGCGACGGTAGAAAGTACCGATGTCTCAGCAACGGCCAACTGGGCTTCCCGATCTCCCTTGAAACGACGTGTGGCTTCGGTCTGAGCTTCTTCGGAATCACTGGAAGGATCAATCGGCACCCGGCCGCCTTTCGGTGAAGCCAAAACAATATCTGCGCCAGCCTTTTTGAAGACGTAGTAGGGCGCGGCGAACTCTTCGAGCCAAAAGCCTGTTTTCTTGCCCGTATCACCGAGCTGATCGTGGGATGTCAGAACCATCAGAATTTTCATGGTGCGAATGCCTTTTGTCATGTGTTTCAATTTGACCAGCATCAGACTGTCGATGCCAAACGCTTTGATCTTCAGAGGGGCAACGGCTCGCACCGAGTTTGGTTCCTGACCAACTATGCCTGACTAGTCAGGCAGAAGCCTGAAGTGTTTTCAAAGGCTCTTGTTGAACGAACCAAACCGACGATTGAAAAATCTCTGATGGGCGCGATCAACCGCTGTCTTTAGAATCGGACGGCGGCGAAATTGACTCCAGTTTGATAGGCAATTCGTCTGTGTTGCCCTCCTTGTCGCGACCCAAAAACAGCGTGGTGTGCGGGAATGGCATCTCGATGTCGCGCTCATCAAATACTTTCTTGACGAGCTCAGTATAGGCCCGACCAAGGCCGAACTGCTTGCCAGGTGCTGTCTTGATGCGCGCGCGGATCAACACAGCGCTGTCGCCCAAACTTGTGACCCCATGCATTTCCAGTGGTTCCAGAATGTCGCCTTTGTGCTCGGTCTCAAGCAGCCGGTCAAACGCTTCCTGCATGGCCTCTTTGCCATCGCTGACATTCTCCTTGTAGGCGATACCAATCTCGGCAACGTGATAGGAGAATATCCGCTGATAGTTGGCCACCGAATCCACGGAACTGAACGGGATAATGTGGTAGACCCCTGAAAGGTCTCGCAGGGATACAGAGCGCAAGGTCAGGCGTTCAACCACTCCGGTAATGCCACCTGCGCCGACCACATCACCAACATTCATCGCGTTCTCCAACTGAATGAAAATCCCACTGATGATGTCCTGTACCAGTTTCTGGGCGCCAAAGCCGATAGCCAGACCTAAAACCCCTGCGCCAGCAAGAAGCGGTCCGATATCGATGCCCAGCTCTGATAATGCGATCATGCCGCCAAACACCACAAGAGCAACTGTCAGAGCGTTTTTCAGCAACGAATAGAGGGTCCGGTATCGCGCATCATGCGAGGCTGAGCGATGTCCGCTGTCCATACGGTAGTCGATCCAGGAGGATGCGGCAGCCCAGATAACAAAACTGACAATCACCACGATCAAGCTGCTCATCAATCCCGAAATCATGGCACCGCCACGTTCTCCAGCGATCCAGCCGCTGACATCGAAAATTGCCCACGCATCAACCACGACAGCGAATATTGCAACGCTGACAAACAGCCAGACTACACGAAGCAGCAACGGCACGAACGAGGTCAGGCGCGATGACAGTGCTTGACTGTCAAGAGGAAGAAACTTCGGCGTGCGAATGCTCAAGGTCGAGAGATACCCCACGGCACGCAGGACAAGACCACCAATAACCAGCGCGATCACCGTCTTCAGCGTCGCACCGCCGACAAAATCGATGAACAATGCTGGACGTGAGAGTGCGATCACATAGCTCACAGCTACATAAACATAGCCAATCAGTGGCCAGATATGCATGAGAGCTGATTGCACAGGCTCCGGCAAAGCCTCATCCACTGCTGCGTCGCCCGCTTCGGTGGGTTCTTCGGGCGGCAACTCGGCCGCCCTTTGCTGCAACTTCGAAATCGCCCGGATTGCATGCACAGCATAAATGGCCGCCACGGTGTAAATCGCGACCCTCAGGCTACGCCCGACGGTGAACGAAACGAGATTGATTGCTACTGGCACCACGAAGGCTATGCCGTAAATCAGTATGCGCGAAAGGATGATACCGTAACGACGGATTGAATTGCGTATGCCCGGCGATAACCGCAAAACACCATACTCGCCGTCAACGATCCCGGTAACTGTGCGAATTATTATGGCGGTTATACCGGCCACCAAAAAAGCATTGAGAAAGAGTGTCTGATAGTTTGAAACGCCGACAGGGCCAAACACCATTACTGCCATTGCGCCGGTTGCAAAATAAGATATTGCCAAGGCAATGACTTCCGACAAAAAGTACATCGCGACCAGCGCCAATGCGCTGAAAAAGCCTCGATTGCGCAATCTACCCGACACACGGCCGAGCCCGGCTCTGAACGCGCGTTTGGAAAGAAAATACAGCACCAACGCAACAATTACGGTGGCCAGAATGGGTGTCAGCAGGCTCAAGAGTTCATCCGGATTGGCGTTGGTCTCACCGCTGAACAGGCTCGCCAGTCCCGAAAGATCATCAATGAATTTGCGACCGATTGAAACAGCCTCGTTGATGGCGTTTTTGGTGATATCGGCAAGTTGGTCCGCTACAGTTGCTGGCGCCTCAGAATCTGTTGCATCTGCAGATGTCTGCTCGCTCTCAGGAGCATTTTGTTCCAGTGACTTAATGAGTTTGTCGCGGGCTTCGTCATCTTTGAGAACATCAAGCAAAGGCTTGATTACCTCGTCATGCGTTTCGACGCTCTGGGTTGAAGAGACACCCAATGACGATTGGGCGCTGGCCGATGGAGTCATCAGAGCGGCAGCAAATAGCAGGAAGAACAGGAATGACAGGGTGGACTTCAGGATCGGGTGGCTAACAAAGGGCATGATTTTTCCTGTTTAGATACGAGCATTCTGACGCATTAACCTGTTGGGCAACAGCCTTCAGCTTCGAATTAGCGCAGGTGATCAGATCTTCAACCTATCGCGGGCGCAAGGCCAATTCGAAAACATCTGCAGCAGTTGGTACGTCAAACGTGTCAGCCAGCATTGATATGGTGCGTATCGGAGTTCGGATCATCCACCATTCAGGTCGCCTTGACATCCGCTCTGTGCAGACTTAGCTTTTTAGACATGTACACGATCGAACGACCAGTGCCAAAGTATTACAGGGTGTGCCCCATCGCAGGCACCTGACCCCTCGGCTAGTCGCGTCGCGCGTCTACCGCGGGGCAATATAGGTCAGTTTCACGCATTGCGTGTTTTGCACAGCCCTAATCGCGACATTCAATCTCAATTTCAACAATTCAACCGTCGCGCCGTTCTTTGGCGTGCGCGTGGTTTTACAATTGACGAGGAGACCGAAAATGGCTCTCGCGACCAACAGGAAATACAAATCGGCAATCAAAATGACCCGCACCGATCATGAGCGGCTGTCGCGGCTTATCGATACCCCTTCGACCCGCAATTCTGCGGTAGCGGAACTCCTCGGTATTGAGCTCGATCGCGCTCGGATTGTCCCTGACGAAAAAATTCCGTCGTACACCGTTCGGATGGGCTCGGAGCTGCAGTTCACCAGTGATCTGGACGAAGACAAGCTTGTTCAGCTTGTCTATCCGGGTGAGGCTGACATTTCACAAAACAAGATTTCGATACTAACCCCGATCGGTACCGCATTGATCGGTCTTTCCACGGGCCAGTCGATTGATTGGACCGCGCGCGATGGGCGCGTGCATCGTCTGACAGTTGAAAGCGTTGAGGTCCCCGGCGCAAATACACCGGCGCAGGCATCTGCCGAGTTGTGGTCATGACCCTGCTCCGCGCTGTTGACCGGTACTTGTTTGTCGGAGGTTGCCTGGTCGCAGGTTCCTAGCCCCTGTGCCGTCTCTGGCGGCCAGGGGCTTCTCCAAACCATTTTAAAAACTTGTCCGTTCCCGCTGCGGAACGATGGAGACCTGTGATGTCAATCAAGACCTGCATACTCACCAACAAAGATTTCACCCTGCTTGAAACGATGCGCGAACGCTATCGCGGCACCGGTGATCCGCTCGATTTGATTCTGAAACGAAAGATCGATTCTGCCATAGTGATGTTTCACAGCGATGTGCCAACCAATGTCGCAACGCTGAACAGCCGCGTTACATTCCGCGTCGATGGCCGCGATAGCGATACCAGAGTGATTTCACCTGACCGCTCGGCAACGCCTGTCGGGATGTCGCTGCCTATAACCACCGCTAGAGGGTTGGCACTTCTGGGCCTGACTGAGGGGCAGGAATTTATCCTGAGCAACCAGCAATCTGGCGAAGAACGCATTGTTCTCGAGAAAATTCACTATCAGCCTGAAGCGGCAAAGCGGGAAAAAGATGCGCTGGAAAGGCCTGACAATTCCCTGCTCCGCAAACCTGAGCTCAGGCTGATCCGTGGTGCGCTGGACGCTCCACTTCAGTTTGCTTCGACCAAGCACAATGGCTGTGACGACCCCGGCCCGTCGGTCGCGTGACTCGGTTGGTTGCGCGGCAGATGGAAGCAACCCGATGGCCTTTCAAACCATCAATCCCGAAGCCGCTTTTCCTGGCGGCATGCCCATGACGGCGGCAGGCGGAGTGACGTTTTCACTTTCCTGCCTGCGTCCCCCTCGCGAGGGGGTTGCATTCCGGGAGTTGCAGCATGGCCGTCGGTTAACATTTTTGAAAGTGGGGACCTGAGCAATGAGAGTGCTTGTTCTGGGTGGCGGCGTCATTGGAGTTACGACTGCCTATTATCTGGCGAAAGCCGGTCATGAAGTCGAACTTATCGAAAGCCAGGATGGCCCGGGATTGGCGACGAGTTTTGCCAACGCAGGGCAAGTCTCGCCCGGTTATGCTTCGCCTTGGGCAGGACCAGGCATACCTATCAAAGCGCTCAAATGGTTGATGATGCGACACGGTCCGCTGGCTATTCGCCCGATGCTGGACCCGGCGCTGTGGCGTTGGATGTTTTCGATGCTTGGCAACTGCACATCTGAGCGATACGCGATCAACAAGGCGCGCATGGTGCCACTGGCTGAATACAGCCGGGACTGTCTCCGCGAACTACGCGCCGAAACCGAAATTTTTTATGACCATGGCAGCGGGGGCACCCTACAACTCTTTCGCACCCAGAAGCAGCTCGATTCAATTGCCCGAGACGTCGAGGTCCTTAAACAATTTGGGGTAGATTACAGGGTGCTTGACCCCAAGGCATGCGTTCGGTTTGAACCGGGACTTTCAGGGGCACCTTCCAATATCACCGGCGGCCTCAGGCTTCCGGAAGACGAAACCGGAGACTGCCATATCTTTACCGCCAAGCTCGCCAAAGTCGCCGCCGCTCTCGGCGTTCGGTTCTCCTATGGAACTGAAGTCCAGCGAATTGTCGGCGACGGGAGATCCATTGCTGAGGTCATCACATCGAGAGGGCGTCGCATCGCTGACGCTTACGTGGTGGCACTTGGGTCTCATTCGACTGGCCTGGTGCGGCCACTTGGCCTCAAACTCCCGATCTATCCGGTGAAGGGTTACTCGCTCACCCTCCCCGTTGCCAATGATGCACGGGCACCGGTTTCCACCATAATGGATGAAACCTACAAGACTGCCATCACCCGACTAGGCGAACGCATCCGCATTGGCGGAACGGCCGAACTGGGTGGTTTCGACCTGAACCTGAAAGCTGCGCGCAAAGCCGCACTGGAGCATTCTTTCAACGGGTTGTTCCCGCTCGGCGGAGATACCTCAAAAGCCAAATGCTGGACCGGACTTCGACCCATGACGCCGGATGGCCCGCCGATTGTCGGCAGTACGCCCATTCAGGGACTATTTCTCAACACTGGCCATGGGACACTCGGCTGGACGATGGCATGTGGTTCCGCACGTGTCATCTCAGACGTGATCAGCGGCAAGCAACCAAATGTAGCTGTCGATGAGCTCAACCTGTCACGCTATCAGTGAGATATATCAGGGTTCGAACTGGCAAGCGGGTATGGAACCACAGAACCCGGTCCGGCTGATGATCGGGCTGCACCCAGGACCCAGAAATGCAGTTGCCGGCGTCATTCTCGATTTTGCGTTCAACCCGTCTTTTTTCTCCAGTCCGGCATTGATGCATTGGAAGCCATAGCCAAAGGCGCATTGGTTGAAGGCCGGATCACTACCTTCATCCGGCCCGGTCGTGTTTTTCTGCCCGTAGCTCCGGCTGCGGCAGCATTTGTCAGCCTCTTGTTTTTCATTCATCATTTATTGACCCGGACGACCTGGCCGATGATCGTGAGCCCGGCACACCAATTTCGGTGTCGGCTACGAAGCCCATGTCTGCGTTCCTCAACCAGTGCTGGGGTTATTGAAGTGAGGCATGCCAGTCTTCGTGGTTGAAGACGCCATCGGTTCATGAAATGGGCATAATAAAACCGCAGCGATTCGCCGGAATTGCACACGCGGAGTGGAAATCGTGACAAGCGAAATGGCTTTGGTTGAATGGTTGAGCTCTTCGCAGCATCCAACTTTCAAAAATGGCCTTGAATTGGTGCGGTAGGTTTTCGCATCAAGCTTGGCACCCAAGTCACCAACGGTTCTTCCGTCTTGTCACAATGCTGACGAACCGACGCAGGGCCATGCAGCTTACCAACACACGTGCCCGTTCGCGAAAATCGCGTACAGAGAAATTCAGCCAATCCCCCGAATTTCCAGCAAATCCGCCGATCCTGCGGGCATGTCAAAATACCGCCGAGGATTGCATGGCTGCTCTTTCATCTGTGGTTTGAGCTAAACACTGTTCGACCTCGCCCACCTGCAGGTAAGTGGTAGCCCGCCAGATTTGGCAGGCCGCAACGCACAATTATTGGCGTGGTTTACTTCGGCAGGGCCGACCGTCTGAAAAAGAATTACATAAATATACAATAGTCTAATGGCTTCCCAGCACGAGCCATGTTTGTCTTCAGTCAGCTATTTGCTTAGCTCTAGTGACAAAGCTGGGAGGCTTTGTCGATTCCACTTCAGGGAGGATTTACATGACAAAGTTTCACATAAATCGTCGTTCGCTTATCAAATCAGGTGCCGCGATAGGCGCCGGTCTTGCCATGCCAACGATTTTCACAAGTTCAGCGCACGCTTTTACCAATGAACCAAAAGGCGGCACCGTTACGCTCGGCTTCAATGTGCCACAGACCGGGCCTTATGCTGACGAAGGTCTCGACGAACTTCGTGCCCAGGAGCTGGCTGTCCAGCACTTGAACGGCGAAGGCGACGGCGGCATGATGAACACCTTTTCGTCCAAAGCGCTCAAGGGTAACGGCATCCTCGGCAAGAAGGTCGCTTTTGTTTCCGGCGATACACAGACCAAATCCGATGCCGCTCGGGCGTCAGCCAAGTCGATGATCGAAAAAGACGGCGCCATCATGATCAATGGTGGCTCATCTTCCGGTGTGGCCGTGGCTGTTCAGGGGCTCTGCCAGGAAGCTGGCGTCATCTTCATGGCTGGCCTGACCCACTCCAACGACACCACCGGCAAGGACAAGAAGGCAAACGGCTTCCGCCACTTCTTCAACGCCTACATGTCCGGTGCGGCTCTCGCGCCGGTGCTGGCGAAGGCCTACGGCACCGATCGCCGCGCCTATCACCTGACAGCCGACTACACCTGGGGCTGGACGCAACAGGAATCGATTGCAACCGCAACCGAAGGCATGGGCTGGGAAACAGTCAACAATGTGCTCACCCCACTGGCTTCGACCGACTTCTCGTCCTACATCGCTCCGGTTCTCAACTCCGGCGCCGATGTGCTGATCCTGAACCACTACGGCGGCAACATGGTCAACTCGCTGACCAATGCGGTGCAATTCGGCCTGCTTGACAAGATGGTCAACGGCAAGCAGTTCGAAATCATCGTTCCGCTCTACTCCGAATTGATGGCAGCTGGTGCTGGTGCAAACGTGCGCGGCGTGTATGGCTCGATGAACTGGAACTGGCAGCTGCAGGACGAAGGCTCCAAGGCCTTTGTGAAGTCCTTCGGTGAAAAATACGGCCGTCCGCCTTCAAATTCGGCGCACACCTGCTACGTGCAGACCTTGCTCTATGCGGATGCATGTGAGCGTGCTGGTACATTCAACCCTTGCGGCGTTGTAGAAGCTCTAGAAGGCTTCGATTTCGATGGCTTGGGCAATGGCCCGACACATTACCGTGCCGACGATCACCAGTGCTTCAAGGACGTGTTGGTCATGAAGGGCAAAGAAAACCCGACCAATGAATACGACACACTGGAAATTGTCGAAGTGACCCCGCGTGCTCAGGTTGAATATGCTCCCGACCACCCGATGTTTGCCGGTGGCGACCTGGGCAAGTGCAACCCGGGCGCGTAAGGCCTGAAACAGCATCAGAACGATGTCGCGCTGGTCGCTGCACCAGCGCGACTATCTTACTCTACCAAGTATATATAGCTGGGCTTTTCACGGCTGATTGATCGGTTGGGACCATGGACGCATTTATTCTCCAAATTCTGAACGGTCTGGACAAAGGCAGCGCCTATGCCCTGATCGCACTCGGACTGACACTCATTTTCGGCACGCTCGGAGTTGTGAACTTCGCTCACGGCGCCCTGTTCATGCTCGGCTCGTTTTGCGCGGTCACGCTGCAGCGAATTCTCACCTTATCCTATACGATCGAGGATCCGAGCCAAAAGGACTTCCTTGGCAATCCTTTGAAAGTGGATACGCCTTACCTCGTCAGTTGGTTCGGTGATTCCACCGGTCATGCCATAATCGAATGGTCTGTCCCGCTTGCCATTCTGTTTGCCATACCCGTGATGCTTCTGGTTGGGTATGTTATGGAACGCGGGCTGATCAAGCACTTTTACAAGCGCCCGCATGCCGACCAGATCCTTGTCACCTTTGGACTGGCCATCGTCATTCAGGAAATCATCAAGTATTTTTACGGTGCCAATCCCATCCCCACCCCGGCGCCAGACATGTTCAAGGGCTCGCTGGATTTCGGCATCATGATCGGATACGCCAAGAACACCATTATTTATCCCTATTGGCGATTGATTTACTTCATGTTTTCAGCAGTAATCATCACCGCCGTTTTTGCCTTCTTGCGCTTCACCACTTTCGGTATGGTCGTGCGCGCCGGAATGGCAGACAGGGAAACAGTCGGCCTGTTGGGCATCAACATCGACAAGCGATTCACAATCATGTTCGGCATAGCCGCGGCCGTAGCCGGTCTGGCGGGCGTCATGTATGCCCCGATAAATTCCCCCAACTACCACATGGGTATGGACTTTCTGGTTCTGTCGTTCGTCGTGGTTGTGGTCGGCGGCATGGGTTCGCTCCCAGGCGCTGTTCTGGCCGGCTTCCTGCTTGGAATTCTTGAGAGCTTTGCCTCCATGAATGAAGTCAAGTCAGTAATTCCCGGCATCGACCAAATCATCATTTATCTGGTTGCAATCATCATCCTTTTGACCCGCCCACGTGGACTCATGGGGCGCAAAGGCGTGATGGAGGAATAAAACACATGTTGGGACTGAGTAAAAAAGACACGAGCTTTCTCCTGGTCGTTATTTTCCTGACCTTGGCGACGCCGATTCTGCTTCAACCGTTCCCCGAGGAATCGGCTCTTGCACAGTTCAATGCCGGGTACCCGGATCTGATGCAGCGGTTCGCGATCTACGGAATATTTGCGATCGGGTTCAATATCCTTTTCGGACTGACTGGTTACCTCTCCTTCGGCCATGCTGCATTTCTCGGTGTGGGTTCGTACTCCGTTGTCTGGATGTATAAACTGCTCAACTACAATGTTTTGCCGGGTCTGCTGCTTGCCATTATCATGTCGGCTCTGTTTGCGCTGTTGATCGGCTACATATCGCTGCGTCGCTCGGGAATCTATTTCTCGATCCTGACGCTGGCATTTGCTCAGATGTCCTTCAACCTGGCCTACTCGGTTCTCACACCGCTGACCAATGGTGAAACCGGCCTGCAGGTCTATACTGACGATCCGCAGGTGCTCATGGCCGCGGGCAGCCCGACCAGCCCACATTTCTTTGGTATCGTCATGAATGAGAGCACCAAGATTGAGGTTGGTGGCTGGCAGTTCACATTCAATAATGGCTACTATTTCTGCGCCATCATCGCGGTCATTGCGTTCTATCTGTCGTTGCGGATTTTCCGTTCACCATTTGGCACCATGCTGCGGGCGATCAAGACCAATCAGACCCGGATGAACTATACCGGCCTTAACCCCCGCCCTTACACTCTTGCGGCTTTCGTTATTTCCGGGATGTACGCAGGTCTCGCCGGTGGGCTCTTGGCTTCGATGGACCCACTTGCGGGTGCAGAACGCATGCAGTGGACCGCATCCGGCGAAGTCGTCCTGATGACTATTCTGGGTGGTGCGGGAACACTGATGGGCCCGGTTCTGGGGGCAGCCTTTATCAAGTATTTCGAGAACATCTTCTCGAAAATCAACGACAACATCCTGCACACCTGGTTCTCGGCATTGCCCGACGGGCTCGAGGATGCGGTGGTTTTCGTGTTCCATCCTTTCATCGGTAAAGGTTGGTCGTTGACGCTGGGACTGCTCTTCATGATGGTCGTCATCTTCCTGCCGGGTGGCCTTATCGAAGGCGGCACCCGGATCAAGAATTTGATCACTGGCAAGAACAGAAAAAGCAAACAGCTGGATAAGGATGCGACGCATCACCCCAAGCCAACTGCTCATGTAAACTGATCTGCGGAGATATCAGATATGGGAATTCTCGAAGTCTCTAATGTCAACAAGCGGTTCGGCGGCCTTCAGGCTCTCGGCGATGTCAATCTGGATATCGCAGCAGGCACGCTCCACGCGATCATTGGCCCCAACGGCGCTGGCAAATCCACGCTACTCAACGTGCTGGTTGGCAAACTGATCCCCGACACTGGAAGTGTTCTGTTTAATGGCCAGTCGGTGCTTGGGCGCAAACCTTATGAAATCAACCAAATGGGGATCTCCCGTGTTTTTCAAACGCCAGAGATCTTTGGTGACCTGACCGTTGCAGAGAATATGTTGATTCCCTGTTTCGCCAAGCGCGACGGAGCATTCCGCATGCATGCGTTCAAATCGGTGGCTTTAGAAAATGAGATCATCGAAAAATCCGAGCACATGCTTGAAGAAGTCAACATGGCTGACAAACGCGACATGACCGCGAGTTCTCTGTCGCGCGGCGACAAACGGCGTCTGGAAATGGCGATGTGTCTGGTACAAGAACCAAAACTTCTGCTGCTTGATGAGCCGACCGCAGGGATGGCGCGGGCAGACACCAACAACACAATCGAACTGCTCAATGAAATTCATGAAAACCGGGACATTACCATGGTGATCATCGAACACGACATGCATGTCGTCTTCTCCCTGGCAAAGAGAATTACGGTTCTTGCGCAGGGCACGCCGCTTGTGGAAGACACACCGGAAAACATTAAGGGACACCCGAAAGTCAAGGAAGCCTATTTGGGAGAGGCCGCAGCATGAACCAGACAGAACCCGGGAAAGACAGCGAACAGCCGGACCGTCCGGATTTTTCGAAAGATGCCAACCACGCGGCAACCGCTCCGGCCTATCTCGCTGTCCATGACGTTCACGCCTATTATGGCGAAAGCTATATTGTTCAAGGTGTTAGCTTCAACGTTCACGAAGGCGAAATTCTCGCACTTCTGGGTCGAAATGGCGCTGGAAAAACTTCCACCCTGCGTGCAATTGCTCAAATCGGGTCTCCTTTGATGACCAGTGGTGAAGTCTGGCTCGATCACCAACCGTTGCATCGAATGAGCTCGCATGAGGCCTCTCGCGCCGGACTTTCGCTGGTACCGGAAGATCGACGCATCATTCAGGGTCTGACTGTTGAAGAGAATATCCAACTTGCCCAGATCGCACCGCCAATCGGTTGGTCTTTGGAACGTATCTATGAACTGTTCCCTCGCCTGGGCGAGCGCCGGAAGCAGGAGGGAACAACTCTTTCCGGCGGCGAACAGCAGATGCTGGCCATTGGACGGGCACTCGCCCGTGACATCAAGGTTCTGCTTCTTGATGAACCCTACGAAGGGCTTGCCCCAGTCATTGTTGATGAGATCGAGAAGACGCTCAACATTATCAAGCAACAGGGCATCACGACAATACTCGTGGAACAGAATGCGCTACGCGCGCTCAAGCTTGCCGATCGCGCGGTTATCCTGGAATCCGGCGAAGTTGTTTTCGACGGCACTGCGGATGAAGTGCTCCACAATGAACAGCTAAGGCACGATTATCTGGCTATCTAGGCCCGTAAATCATCATTGAATCGGTGTGATGAAGCTCACCCTCAAATCACGCGGAACGGTGGAAGAAGACCCGATTTGGCTCCTGCAATGGATTTCTGTGGGGCGGTGATCATTGCAACCCCTGCGTCGTCTTTTTCCACGTGGCGACATCCCGCCCAGCTTTGTTGTAGGGCTGGGCCGCCCTGCCCTATACATTTTGCTCGTTCGAGCGTAAAAGCGGGCAAAGTTTACCACCGCAGCACGCCTGAGTGCACAATGCGGGCCAATTTCGAAAGATAATTAGATGACACTCTTAGATGGCGTGGCTACACCGCTCGCCAGCGCGTTGGACAAACGCGGTTACACCGAACTGACCCCTGTGCAACAGGCTGTTCTGGCTCCTGAATTTGCTGGTCGGGATGCACTTGTGTCAGCCAAGACCGGCTCCGGCAAGACAGTTGCCTTCGGACTGGCCATCGCGCCTGACATTCTGGGCGAAGCTGACCGTTTTGACCGGGCAGAAGCGCCGCTCGCACTGGCTATAGCGCCTACCCGTGAGCTTGCCATGCAGGTCGCGCGTGAACTTGAGTGGCTTTATGGGGAAGCCGGTGCGGTTATTTCCACCTGCATTGGCGGCATGGATGTGCGTACCGAACGCCGTGCACTGGATCGGGGCTGCCATATCGTTGTGGGAACGCCGGGACGTCTGTGCGACCATATCGGTAAGAACAATCTTGATCTTTCCAATTTGCGCGCCGTCATTCTGGATGAAGCTGACGAAATGCTGGACATGGGATTTCGTGAGGATCTCGAGTTCATTCTCGATGCAGCTCCGGACGAACGTCGCACGCTGATGTTTTCGGCAACAGTTCCCAAAATGATTGCCAGCCTCGCCAAAAGATATCAGCGCGATGCACTGCGCATCACCACAACCGCAGAAGAGCGCCAGCATAGTGACATCGAGTATCGCGCCCTTATTTGTGCCGCTCCCGACCGGGAAAATGCCATCCTCAATACCTTGCGTTATTATGATGCGCCGACCGCAATCGTTTTTTGTTCGACGCGCGCAGCTGTTGCCCATCTGACGGCCCGGTTTTCAAACCGTGGTTTTCCGGCTGTCGCGATTTCTGGTGAGTTGTCACAGAACGAACGCAGCCATGCGCTACAGGCCATGCGTGACGGACGGGCCCGCGTGTGTATTGCCACCGACGTGGCCGCCCGTGGCATTGATCTTCCCAGCCTTGAACTGGTGATCCATGCTGACCTGCCAACCAATGCAGACACTTTGAAGCACCGCAGTGGCCGCACGGGCCGTGCCGGACGCAAGGGCGTTTCAGCAATCATCGTTCCGCTGCCTGCGCGCCGCAAAGCCGAACGACTGCTGTCAAATGCCGGAATTCGGGCAGAATGGGCCAATCCACCATCGGCTGAGGAAATCATGCAGCGCGATGACGAGAGGCTTTTGGCCGATGAACAGTTGAGCCAAGCCGTCAATGACGACGAACGCGCCATTGTTGCCACTCTGATCGCCCAGCACGGCGCCGAACAAATCGCTGCGGCTTTCCTGCGCCAATTCCGCGCCAAACACTTCGCACCGGAAGATATTCGGGTTGTTCCGATCGACGCACAAAAGGGTCGTGATAACAATCGCCGTGACAGTGACCGGGATGCTGGAAGGCCACCTCGTGAGAGTGATTTCAGCGACCAACCAGCGCGGGCGCGCCAGGACTTTGAAGATAGTGTCTGGTTCTCTCTTTCTGTCGGGCGCAAGCAGAATGCCGAACCGCGTTGGCTCATCCCCATGCTTTGCCGCGCAGGCAACATTTCCAAACGCGAAATTGGCGCCATCCGGATGCAGCCGGTCGAAACCTTCGTCGAGATTCACGCTGATGCGGCCGATGGCTTTGTTGCGGCTCTTGGCCCGAAAATGACGATTGAGGGCAGCCTGCAAGTCAAGCGGCTTGAAGGAACGCCTAACCTTTCGGCTCCCGCCAAAGGCCGTGGGCGCGACACCAATAACGACGGCGATGGCAAAAAGCCGGCATGGCGCAAAAAATCCACCGGAAACGATGAGAGAGCGCACAAGCCTTATTCAGACAAGGATTGGCCGTCGAATGACAAACCGGCAGGCAAAGCCAAGTTCGAAAGCAAGGGAAAATTCCAGGGTAAAGGTAAGCCAGGGGCTAAATCCAAGCCCGATGGTAAAGGTGCAAAACCAAGCTGGAAAAAGAAAAAGGACAATCGCGGCTAACAGCCGAACAGGCGCGGATGTTCAATTGCGAAAGTACTCCGCGCGTGCCCGCCCCGCGTGTTTCTCTTGAATGGTTCTCAAAGATTGAACTGCAACGCACTTTCATAAGCCATATAGATCGCAACCAAGAAAATGAAGCCGGAGAAAGCTGTGCGCAACATTCCGCCTTTACGCGACAGATAGCGGGCCAAGCGCTCGCCCAATATGCCGCCGACCAATCCGCCGAGTATGAAAACGCCTGCCAGCCACCAGTCAACAAAGCCATCAATTGCGTAATTGGCAGCTGTCGTCAGGCCAAAAGACGTTACAGCGACAAGAGAAGTGCCAATAGCGCTCAACGTCGTCATGCCGGTCGCGGCGATCAACGCTGGGACGATCAGGAAACCGCCGCCGATGCCGAAGAAACCGGAAAGACTACCGGTCATTCCACCAAACAACGCCACTTTCGGCGCATTGGTGCGGGTGCAACTGGCATCCGGGTCGCCTTCCCAATGGCGATGGCGGAACATCAAGACACTGATTGCCATCATCAGAATGGCGAACAGGAACAACAGCTTCTCACCATCAACCATTTTACCGAGCGTTGAACCTGCATAAGCCCCGATAATGCCGGCAATACTGAATGCAGCAGCACAGCCCCAACGAATCGAACCGTGGCGGGCGTGCGAAGCCAGACCTATTGCCGCATTTGCGGCTACTGCAAATGCACTTGTGCCTATGGCCATATGGGCTGACGGTACAGCAACCAGATATACCATCAATGGCACAGCCAAGATTGACCCTCCGCCACCAAACAGCCCAAGCGACATGCCGACGAGCATGCCTGACGCGCCGCCAAGTGCATACTGGATCTCAGTCAGAATCATGAAGGACGCCGTTCCATTGGAATATTGTATATACAAATTTGCATATTTGAATACTCAAATGAATTCGCTGAATGAATATCTCAATCCTGTTGGTGGTTGCAGATTGCAAGTCCCTGCCCGGTGCCGGAAACCCTGCAGGTCGGCAGGCGGAAAGCCACATGAATAGACTGAAGCGGACAGAAAGTGGCGCAATTGGCTTGCATCGGCGGTTCGCTATCGCCATTCTCGCAAGCTCGGGAGAAGACGAATTCCATGGACAAGACACTCAGTTTCATTTCCGCCGCCACACCGGATGCCGAGGCAGCGGCCAAGCACCTCGCGGCCCTTTATGGCAACACCAAACGCGAGGATGCCGATGTTATTGTCGCGCTCGGTGGCGATGGCTTCATGCTTCAAACACTGCATGACGAGATGAATTCCGGTCGCGTGGTCTATGGCATGAACCGTGGGTCTGTCGGGTTTTTGATGAATGATTACTCAGACACGGATTTGCAGACCCGCATAAGTGCGGCAGTTGAAAATATCGTCCGACCGCTTGAAATGCGCGCAACAGACGAGGAAGGAAACACCTACAAAGCACTGGCAATCAATGAAGTTTCGCTGTTCCGCCAATCTTATCAGGCCGCAAAACTGAAGATTTTGATTGATGGCAAGGAGCGAATGGAACAACTGATTTGCGACGGAATCATGGTTGCGACACCTGCCGGATCAACGGCTTACAATCTATCCGCGCACGGGCCGATCCTGCCGTTGGATGCCCCCCTTCTGGCGTTGACGCCGGTCAGTGCATTTCGGCCCCGCCGATGGCGCGGCGCGTTGTTGCCACATCAGGTCCAAGTCTCAATACACGTGCTTGAGGCCGACAAACGACCGGTCAATGCAGTGGCTGATCACAGCGAGGTCAAATCGGTGATAAGCGTGGAAGTCGCGGCGTCGCAGGATAGTTCTGCGCGGATTCTGACGGATGCGTCACAATCACTGAACGAACGAATATTGGCTGAACAATTTCAATATTGAGATCGAACATGACAAAAATCACAGTCCCAAACTTCCTAGAGGTGTTCAAACCCCGTTTCGTGACTCCTATGCCAACAATTGCACTGGCGATGGGTTTGCTGATGTCCGCGATAGCTTGCCTGCCGTCCACGTTGCAAGCTCAGGACGCCAATACGGAAATCACGCTTCTCTCCGACCGATTGCTGTTTGTCACCAGCGGTGGGTTCTGGACCGAGACTGTCGTTGCAGAAGAAGATTCTGAAGAAGGCACTGATGATCCAAAGCCGGAAGCTGGTGCCGACACAACAACAGAAGCCGAACCCATCGCGGCTGCCCGGCGCGGGTACTACCGTCTGGTGGTTATCCGGGGCGCCGACAACACGTCGCAACTCTTCCTGCAGGAAATGGAGATCGGCGAGAAAGGTCCGTCTGTGACACTGAGCACCGAAATCGAGGAGATCAACGCGCTCGGAGCGTATGTGACGGATGTACGGCGCGAAGAAAGCAGCGGCGAACCGGGTTTTCTGGCATTCGTCTTTCTCAAGACTGACCTGAAGCTCGTCGAGCCGGACACCTGGACTGTGCTGGTTGACGAATTCGGCGACATCACCGTGGAACCCGCGACGAACTGAGAATGGTCAGACTGCCGCTGGCCGGACTGTTCTGCCCTTGCGCGAGATGAACCACAAACCGCCAAGAATGGCGATATTGACAAAGTTCCAGACGATACCGTTGACGAAGGCCAGCGTATAGGAACCGCTCAAGTCATAGATATAACCAGACATCCATCCCCCCAGCGCCATCCCCAGAATGGTGGCCATGATTACCATGCCGACACGGGCGCCCGCTTCGCGCGCCGGCAGGTACTCACGAACGATCAGCGCATAACTTGGCACCAATCCGCCTTGGGCCAGACCGAACACCAGACTGACGATATAAAGCGACGCCAGACCATCAAATGGTAAATAGAGAAACAGCGCCAAGCACTGTAGTGTCGAGCCAATGAGGATGGTGACCACTGCACCAAGCCGGTCGGCGATCATCCCGGAAACCAGCCGCGAGGCAATGCCCCCGACCAGCATCAAGGACAGCATCTCCGCGCCTACCGCCGGGCCATAACCCAGATCGGTACACAGCGAGACCAGATGCACCTGCGGCATCGACATGGCCACACAACAACTCACGCCTGCCACCATCAGCAGCAATTGCAATGTGCGCGGCGAAAATGGCACCCGCGCTGCGTTTGACATGCGAAGCTGGTCAGCGTGATTGGACGCATCATCAGGGATGCGGCGGCGCAACAGCATGGATAGCGGGATCATCAGTATCGGCACAATCACGGCAAGCGCAAAATATGCCCCACGCCAACCGTCCTCAACCAGAATGCGGCTCAACAACAAAGGCCAGAAGGCGCCCGAAACATAATTGCCGCTCGCCACTAGCGCAACGGCGATGCCCCTGCGGCGCGAAAACCAATGCGAAATATCAGCAAGCAATGGTGCAAACCCGGAGCCGGTGCCGAAGCCAATCAACAAATGCAAAGCCGTGACCGTTTCAATGGTGTTGGCGACCGAGGTCAGCCCATAGCCAAGCGAAATGATGCAGGCGGCAATGCTGATGGCGATTGTCACACCGTAACGGTCGACCACCCGACCCATGATCACACTGCCTGCCGCGATACCGAGCATGGTCAGCGTATAAGAAAGCGCGGTATTGGCCCGTCCGATGGCGAATTCCGCCTCGATGCCGGGCATGACAACGACGATTGACCACATGCCGACATTGGCGACCGCCGACACCGCCAATGTAACGACAAGGCGGAGCCAGGAATATCTGCTGTCGAGGGTTGCAGGCGCAGTCATCGGCGGAGGTTATGTGCAGTAATGATCAAAGTATAGACCGACATCGGCCAATAAAATTGATCTGTTGGCGGAAAGTTTATGCAAGCATCAGGTCGGCCATGCGCGGCAATCACGCGCAAGAACCCGGCACCAACGATTTGAAAGACAAAGCAGAACGGAGAATGCGGGCTGCATCCAATCAACACTTCCAACGTCAGTGAGAATGTGCGGGAAAAATTGGCAGAGCATGAACACCAGCATTTCGGTTTCGCACAATCGAACGTGAATTGAAATGGCACCGAGACCGCGCCATTCCCATTCGAGGGCGGCTACCTGTTGAACCGGTTGCCGACCATACGACTGGTTATGATCGATTGTCTGTGGGGAATCTGGCGCGTGAGGGAGTGCTTAAATTCCTTGCCCTAGAAGAATATATGCGAAACGCGCTGATTGAACCGCTGATTCCTGTGCCGTTGTTCTGCTCGGTCGCCCCGAACAGATCCGGCAGGACCGGTTAGCAACAACCGAGGAACCTCGCCGCGCGTCGCACTTACCCTGCTTCAGGCTTTGCGCATTAGACTTCTGATTTTCCCGCAAGCCTGTTTCCCAAAACCGACGCCTACTTTTGGGAGCTGTGTTTTAGCCAGACCAAATCAGAAGCTGACGCGCAGTTTTCCAGACCCTTCGTAACCGGTGAATTTCCCCGACCCGAGGCCGGAAACATCACCTTGCAAGCTCAAGACGGCGCTTTGGCTGACTGCCATGGTCACACCGGCCTGAACGCGCCCGGAAAATGCATTGCCGAAATCAGGAAGCCCCGAAGTCAATGACGTACTCTGATTGGAAAAATCATATTCTGCTTTGGTTGCGAGCCACGCCTGAGCGGAGCTTTCGCCAACCTGCATCTCGGGGAAAACAAATTTCGGCCCCACGGAGATGCGGCCAGAATTTACCGTGCGCGCTGCATGGAGCGTTGTCGCACTATCAGTATAGGCAGCCTGTTTTTCAGTCGAAACGACCAAACTGAAGGTCGGCATGACCACAACGTCTTTGTAGTCAAACTTGCCGGTGAGATTGGCGCCCATTGTCCAGCGTTGTGCGCCGAAAGCTCCCGTAACCGCACCAGATCTGTTGTTATAATCGACATCGGACCAAGCGGCCATTGCATCAAAAGTCCAGGTCGGATCGATCTGCCAGCCAAGATAGCCACCGACGGTATATCCCACTGAGTTGAGCCCCCCGGCCACGCCGGTGGTTACAGTGTTGAAGTTGGCGTTGCCATAGGCCAGCAAGCCGCCGATGATGAGATTGTCGCGAACGCGGTAGTCCACTCCCCCGACCACATCGCCGATATTGCCGGAAAAACTGTTGCCACTGCCATTATAGTGGGACCAGGAACCTTTGACCCAAACATTGTAGTTAGGCATCACCCCACCAGAAGTTGTTCCATAGCCGTAGGACTGCATGCGGCTGGCGATCGTTCCTTTGGACTTCGACGCCCCCATGTAGTTGTTGATTGCCGAACCCGCCTTCGTTCCCGATGCGCCGGAGGATTGGAAGGCGAAACCGGAAGCTGAAATACCTGACGAGCTGCTGGTACCATTAAACTGGTCAGACAGATTACCGCTGATACCCTCAAGGATTTTGTAGGAGTTCTGAACCGCCATGAACGGGGTCAACCCCTGTTGTTCATCAAGATTGAGAGAACCCTGTGGCGGACCTGACAGATAGTAGATGGTGCCGTTCCAGGTGCGCGGTGTAAAAACAAAACCGGGGAAGAGAATATCTGATGTACCAACGCCATCCAAAATTTGCAGATCGCTGTTGGAGGCCACAACCGTGCCTACACCAACACCATTGGTGTAAAGCATGCTCGCATTGGGGTAATCCGACAAAAATACATAAAAACCCGTCGTCTCGTTGCCACCGGGTATGACAAAATCGCTTACATCCACGAAAGTCGGATTATCTGCACCCGCAGAAGTGACTGAAGTTGAACTGACCAGCGTCCAACCGGCTGATGATCCTGTGTTGCCAACAAAAGTGCCGGTGCGTGTGTAGACATCCAAGTTGGCAGAAGCGCCCAGATTATCCAGGTTCACATCAAGTCCGGTAATCGTCAAATCGCCCAACAAGCCAACGACATCGAACATGTTCCCGGCAAAGCCGTTGTTCGTCGCGAATGTGGTAGTCAGCGAACCAGCCGTAGCCAGTTGCGCAGTCGCAGCGCAGATCCCGATGGCAAATACACTGTACTTGAGGGTATTTTTTGTCGCAGAAACGATAGAGTTGGAGGATCGTGTGGGTTTCTGCATCATGTTCTAACTGCCATGTTGGCCAACTGGAAAATCGGCTGGTTTCACAATAGGATCGGTCCACCGACTATCAGAACCAAATTTCTGCGTAAAGGAATTTTAGAAAATGTTAACATATTCACCAGCCCCCTATAAACCTACTGGTTAAGTTCAGATGGGGCATGGCCTGACCGAAAAGCGGCCGGCAGTGACCGAATGCAGTCAATCAAAAACAAGCTTGCATGACTTTTCTGTTCGAACTGAAGCTGGACGCTGATGCTGAAATCGAACCCGAAACCACAGAAAGAACGGCCAATACCACCCTCACCTGTCCGGATCAGCTTGGTCAGCCATCAATCAATGTCGTCGACCTCTTCGCCCCCGCCATAGACCCGCTGGGCAAGTGCAGCCTCCATGAAGGGATCAAGCGCACCATCGAGCACTTCGCTTGGGTTGGTGCTCTCGGTCCCAGTGCGCAAGTCTTTGACCAACTGATAGGGTTGAAGAACGTAGGATCTGATCTGGTGTCCCCATCCAATATCGGTCTTGGACGCATTTTCGACGTTTGCAGCATCTTCGCGGATTTGCAGCTCGCGCTCGTAAAGCCGCGCACGTAACATGTCCCAGGCCTTGGCTCTGTTCTTGTGCTGCGAACGCTCCTGTTGGCACTGAACCACAATGCCAGTCGGATTGTGCGTGATGCGAACTGCTGAGTCGGTGGTGTTGACGTGCTGCCCACCGGCACCTGAGGCGCGGAATGTATCAATCCGGCAATCGCTCTCATTGATATCAATGTCGATGGTGTCATCGATGACCGGATAGACACCAATTGACGAGAACGACGTATGACGCCGGGCCGCACTGTCATAGGGCGAAATGCGCACCAAGCGGTGCACGCCAACTTCCGTTTTCAACCAACCATACGCATTGTGCCCCTTGATCGACAGGGTCGCGGATTTAATGCCAGCTTCTTCGCCGTCGTGAATCTCGAGAATGTCGACTTTCATCCCGTTGCGCTCGGCCCAGCGGGTGTACATGCGCAACAACATGTTGGCCCAGTCCTGGCTCTCGGTGCCACCAGCGCCGGAATGAACTTCGAGGTAAGTATCGTTGCTGTCAGCCTCGCCTGAAAGCAGTGATTCGATTTGCAGCCGATTGACCTCTGTGCGCATTTCGCGCAATGCGCTTTCGGCTTCCGCGACAATCTCGGCGTCACCTTCCGCCTCGCCCAGTTTAATGAGCTCGAGATTGTCCGCAAGTTGGGCTTCGTGTTTGCGAATGCCGTTGATGCCGTCCTCAAGCTGCTGGCGTTCCCGCATCATTTTCTGCGCTTCAGCGGGATTGTCCCAAAGGCTGGCGTCTTCTGCCTTGGCGTTCAACCAATCCAGTCGTTTGATTGCAGGTTCCCAGTCAAAGATGCCTCCTCAGCAGGCTTACGGCCTGCTTGATTTCGTCGACAACACCTTCAATTTCTGCACGCATGAATTCGTCCTGTATCAGACTGTTTTACTTTTCGCCGATTGAGTTGCATCTGCAGCCATCAGCGAAGCGGGCGGACCATAAGGTCCACCAGCCATGATGTAAAGCTGGTGAATGCCCCGATCTGTCCGGATTGGAAAGGTTGTTTATCAGTTCCTGGCTGGACCTTAGTAAAGTCCGCCAGATCCTGAGGATACAGCCTGTGAGGCTTGGGGAGAAACCTCCAGGATTGCCTCACCGGTTGCCACTTCATCCATCCCGATCACAGAGAATATGTCGGATGGCCCGGTGCCCGGTTTAAAAGCTTCCATGATAGTGCCTGATGCGCCTGGTGCAGATTCCATCCCGGTTTTACGGTTGATGGCAATCAGCTTCATGCCATTGGGAATGCGGAAATCTGCAGGACGTGTGCCTTCTATGGCCTGCGACATGAATTCGTTGAAAACCGGTGCGGCCAATGCTCCGCCGGTTGCACCACGACCCATTGGCGTGGGGCTGTCGTAACCAATGTAGACACCCGCAACCAGATTCGGTGTAAAGCCCACAAACCAAGCGTCCTTTTCGTCATTCGTTGTCCCGGTCTTGCCTGCGGTCGGACGATCGTAGGTAATCTTGCCGGCGGCTGTGCCGCGGGAAACCACACCTTCCATCATCGAGGTGATCTGATAGGACGTCATCGGGTCGAGCACCTGTTCGCGCTCATCGATAACCTCTGGCTCGGCCTGATCAAGCCATGCGGTCGCCACACAGGCGTCACAGGTGCGCTCTTCGTGCTTGAAGATCGTCTTGCCGTAACGGTCCTGAATTCGGTCAATCAGCGACGGCTTGATCTGTTTGCCGCCATTTGCCAGCACAGAATAAGCGGAAACCATGCGCATGACTGTGGTTTCACCCGACCCCAAAGCCATCGCCAGAAGCGGCTTCATTTCGTCATAAACACCAAAGCGCTCGGCATATTCGGCGACAAGGTTCATTCCCATGTCTTTGGCCAGCCGAACGGTCATGAGGTTACGCGAACGTTCAATGCCCAGTCGCAGTGTCGAGGGACCGGCGGAACCGCCGCCATAGTTTTTCGGACGCCAAACTTCGCCACCGGATACAATCTCGATTGGCGCGTCCAATATGACCGACGCGGGCGTATAACCATTGTCGAGTGCTGCTGCATAGACAAAAGGCTTGAATGCCGAACCGGGCTGGCGTTCTGCCTGGGTTGCGCGGTTGAATTCTGACTGAGCGAACGAGAAACCACCAACCATGGCCAGTACGCGGCCGGTGTGCGGGTCCATAGCGACAAGGCCACCCTGGACCTTTGGCGCTTGCCGCAAACGATAGCGTTCCACGCCGTCTTTGTCCTCGGTCAGTTCCACATAAACCACATCACCGGGTGCCAGCACCTGATCGGGGGATTTGACGTTGGCGCGCTTGCCATCGATATTGATACGGAAAGCCCATTTCATATCGGCAGACCGGATGGTCGCGGTCTCGCGTGCGGCCCCAACGTCACCTGAAACTTCTTGCTTGGGCCGCAAACCAATGGTCACATCGTCTGCAGATGCAGACAAAACCACAGCCAGCTTCCATTCGGGCACATCACGGAAAGGATCAATTTCGCCAATTGCTTTTCCCCAGTCAGCGGAAATATCAATTGTCGCAACCGGCCCGCGAAATCCGCGACGCTCATCAAAATTGATCAGGCCCTTTTGCAAAGCCTTGCGGGCGATGCGCTGAAGATCAGGGTCGAGCGTGGTGCGCACAGACAAGCCACCCTCATACAGGGCCTGCTTGCCATAGCGATTGAGCATTTCGCGGCGGACTTCTTCTGCAAAATATTCTGAGGCAAACAGATAGGAACCGGTGCGCCGCGGTGTCACGCCCAGCGGTTGAGCCTGAGAGTCGGCGCCATCGGATTTCGAGACATAGCCGTTTTCGATCATGCGATCGATAACCCAGTTGCGTCTTTCAATGGCACGGTCCGGGCTTCTGAAAGGATGATAGTTTGAGGGTGCCTTGGGTAGTGCCGCCAGATATGCGGTTTCGGCCACAGTCAGTTCGTTGACGGATTTGTTGAAATAGGTCAGCGCAGCACCGGCAATACCGTAGGAATTCATGCCGAAGAAAATCTCATTGAGATAGAGCTCGAGAATGCGGTCCTTTGAATAAGCCTGTTCAATGCGGAATGACAAAATGGCCTCACGGGCTTTACGTGAGATGGTTTGGTCCGACGAGAGCAGGAAGTTCTTTGCCACCTGTTGAGTGATCGTCGAAGCGCCCACCGGACGTCGACCTGAACCCAAATTCTGGAAATTGGTCACGACGGCCCGGGCCAAGCCCACCGGGTCAACTCCGGGATGGGTGTAGAAATTCTTGTCCTCAGCTGAAATGAAAGCGGCTTTGACACGATCCGGAATAGCCTGGATCGGCAAGTAAAGGCGCCGCTGAGCAGCATATTCAGCCATCAACTGGCCATCGGCGGCATGAACACGTGTGGTAACCGGTGGCTCATAGCTGTTGAGCACTTCGTAATCTGGCAAGTCCTTGGAAATATCACCGACATACCAAGCGACAGCCGCTGCGAAAATGAGAAACAGAATCGTGCCGATTCCGAAAAAATAGCCAATCAGTCGAATCATTCGTTCACTTACCGCTTGTGATTTATCCAGTAGCACCAATTCGTCGGCGCCCTCACCTTCTTTGAAGGCCATCTACCCCAATTGGGCAATTCAGTTTCTGTCTGTTTTCGTCAAGTTATTGCTAAGCCTGCACAATGTGCACAAATTAGGGCCAAGCTGGGTCTCAATAGCCACATGCCGAACTTTGACCAAGCTTTTTCCAATTCCTTTGCAGCCAGTATCGCTCATCTTCAGGCGCTGGTTGGCGCCAATGTTTACCGCCTCCATCATCGCCGATTCCCAATCAAAAATCATTCCCTCACCAGAGAAATCCTTTCCCGATAGGTTTCAATTGAACCTGCCAGCAGAGCGGCGGCCTTCCGGCGCCATGCTTCGTCGGCCAGCAATTTTTCGTCTGCCAGGTTGGACAAATACCCCAGCTCAACCAAGGCGGCTGGCAAATCAGGTGATTGGAGAACCCGAAAACCCGCTTGGCGGTGCGGATTGTTGATCAAGCGTACCTGGCCCTCAAAGTTCCGGACAATCTGCTCCGCCAAACCACTGGAAAAGACCCTTGTTTCATTGCGCGCAAGATCGACAAGAATGCCCGCAACCGATTCAGGTGCTTCCTCCAACTTCTCGCCTACCATTGCATCATTGGGACTTTCCTGAGCAGCAAGTGAAGCCGCAACAGCATCAGATGCTTTGTCGGAAAGTGTATAAACCGTTGCTCCGCGTACCCGCCGAATGGCTATTGAATCGGCGTGAAGGGAAATGAAGAGGTCAGCATCAACCTCATGGGCCATGCGCAACCGGCCGGACAGCGAAATGAAATTGTCATCCTTCCGGGTCAGTACGACCCGCATGTCATCGATTGATTTGAGGTGGTCTGCCAGATCCTTGGCAAATGCCAATGTGACTTCCTTTTCCTTGGTACCGCGTCCTCCTTCAGCACCTCCGTCAATACCACCGTGGCCCGGATCGATCACAAGAGTGAACGGCTTGTCGGTCAGCACTGCACGACCGGCTGCGCGCGCACCTTTGGGCGATATCTTCCAATCGGAAGACTCAACCAACTCAGCAAACACTTCAGGTGTTGATGAGACCGCATCCAGCAACAGGCGAAATCCACCTCCGCCCTCGATTGGCTCAACCCGGGCAATCTCAAGGCTGGCGGGTCCGGCAAGCTGGAGCACCAACCGGGCACGTCCGCGACCGGCATCGCCGTATCGGATTGATGTTACCAAACCGCGGGCTTGAAGGGTATCGGGCTTGAAACCAAAGGTCGTTGGCGGCAATTCGACAAGAATGCGTGGCGGACCGGCAAGATAACGGACCGCAAAGTCAGGCTCACTGACAAAATCCACGACGATTCGGGCGCGAGTGGCATCGGCAACAAGACGGGCAGAGAACGCCAGCGTCGGCTCTTCTTCGGTCGCCACAACTTCCTCTGCAGCATTGGCAAAGCCAAAACAGATGGATGCGACGGCAATCAATCCAGCAAACAGAGGCAAATATGATTTTTTCAGCACAACCGCGAATACACTGCGCGCGCTACGCCAGATCCGACCGGGGCCAACTCCGGAGACCGGCAGATCAGGATCGAGTTCCAGTTCGATGTGATTCTTCAAAACCATAGTCCGATTGATAGCGCTTTGTTTCGAGATACGCTCCGACCTTAACCACCGGTATACCCCGCAAATTGCCAATTGGCTGCTGCCGTATAGTCGTCGCTTCGACGTATGCCATGATTTCGTTAACTATGCGTTTACCATGTTTGGGAGCGACCGCATCGAGAACTATATCGTGGAGTTAATCTAAACTGCTGCCGCTTGAGCGTATATAGCTTGCTTTTTAAACTTGCCAGATTGCGGCATTCACCATACAAGCCAAAGAGGAGGCAGAAGTTTGACGGGTCAGGCCCGCCACTGGCCGCCGCCAACCCGGAATGACCGGTTTGGCATCAAGGCGCCGACAGCGGACCAGCCGACGTCCAAAAACTCTTTCTCCCGATAACCGGGTATTCCGCCATAAACATGGCGATTTCCGGAACGGTAAATTTTTCAGGGCCCGGGAGCCGATTTCCATCCCCTTCTGAGCCCCGAGATAATGCGTTTGCTAAATACCGGCAGTCAGCCTGCCGAATACCAATGTGGCTCAAAGCCACATCCCGGAAACGGGATTTCATCGGTCCGCGAGGACCATAAATGCAAGTATACCCGGCCAGCGAGTTAATGGTGAATACGCGAAACATACATGTAAGAGTAAGGTCGGAGGCATTGATGTCGCCTGACCTGCCGCGTCCAGCACCTGGTCCGCTCCCGGAATACAATATATCCGCCACATTCCTTTCCCCCCGCCACCGGCGCGCCTTTTTGGTCCCCGGACGGAGGGCGCTCGCGTTGTGGCGAGGAGCACCCATTAAATGTCTGAGAAAATGCTCATTGACGCCTCCCATCCCGAGGAGACCCGCGTCGTCGTCGTTCGTGGAAATCGGATAGAGGAATTTGACTTCGAATCGCAGCACAAGAAACAGCTGCGTGGAAATATCTATCTCGCCAAAGTGACCCGGGTAGAACCGTCACTGCAAGCTGCCTTTGTTGACTATGGCGGCAATCGCCATGGCTTCCTCGCATTTTCCGAAATTCATCCCGATTACTATCAAATCCCGCAGGCAGACCGTCAGGCGTTGCTTGAAGCTGAGGCTGAAGAGTCTCACGCTGATTTCGATGATGATGAGGAAGATGAAAAGCCGGCGAAGAAGACGGCACGCCAACCACGCAAGTCTGAGGCAGAAAAAGAAGAAAACAGCAGTGGCGAAGAAGGCAAGAACCGCCCTCGCCGTGCCCGCCGGTCGCGTCGCAAGAAGAAAGACGAGACCGAATCCACTTCCGAAGATGCTGCTGCGGATGGCAACGAAGAAGCTGAAAACAACGACAACACTGAAAACAGCGCCGAGCCAAGTGCTGCCAGCGACGATACTGCACCGGCGGAAGCCAATTCAGACGAAGATATATCGACTTCATCTGATGACACTTCTGACGAAGCCACGCGCGACAAGGACGACGACAAGCCTGAAACCATGGCTGCAATGATTGATGCCGATGAGATTTCAGAGCCGGTTGAACGCAATTCAGGTGACGATGGGGACGAGTCAGACGAAGACGAACCCGATGACGATGATGACACTGACGACGAGGACGACACCACGGGCGCCAAAGCCAAGGCCGATGTAGATTCGGTTGGCTCGGAAGATGCCATGGAAGAAGTGCCAGAGCGGGCGCGTCGCAAGCCGCGCAAACAATACCGCATTCAGGAAGTCATCAAACGTCGCCAGATCTTGCTGGTTCAGGTCGTCAAGGAAGAGCGCGGCAACAAAGGCGCTGCGCTTACGACCTACCTGTCGCTGGCCGGTCGCTACTCGGTACTGATGCCGAATACCGCGCGCGGCGGCGGCATTTCGCGCAAGATCACCAATGTGACCGACCGCAAACGCCTGAAGGAAATCGCCCGTGAACTTGAAGTTCCGAAGGGCATGGGCGTCATCCTGCGCACCGCAGGCGCCAACCGCACCAAGGTCGAAATCAAGCGTGACTTCGAATATCTGATGCGCCTTTGGGACAATGTCCGCAACCTGACACTGGAATCGACTGCTCCCAGCCTCGTTTACGAGGAAGGCAGCCTGATCAAGCGGTCGATCCGTGATCTTTACAATAAAGACATCAGCGAAATCGTGGTTGCAGGGGAAGACGGCTACCGTGAAGCAAAAGACTTCATGAAGATGCTGATGCCGAGCCATGCCAAGGTGGTTCAGCCTTACCGCGATCTGATGCCAATTTTTGCACGCTCGGGAATTGATACCCAGCTCGACAAGATGGTGCAGCCACAAGTTACCCTGAAATCAGGCGGCTATATCATCATCAACCAGACCGAAGCTCTGGTCGCCATCGATGTCAACTCGGGTCGCTCAACTCGTGAAAGCTCTATTGAAGACACCGCGTTGCAGACCAACCTCGAAGCAGCCGACGAAGTGGCCCGCCAACTGCGCCTTCGCGACCTGGCAGGCCTGATTGTCATCGACTTCATCGACATGGATGAAAACCGCAACAACCGTGCGGTTGAAAAGAAGGTCAAGGATTGCCTCAAGCACGACCGGGCCCGTATTCAGGTCGGCAGGATTTCGCATTTCGGACTTCTGGAAATGTCGCGGCAGCGGATTCGCGCCAGTGTACTTGAAAGCACCATGCAGATTTGCTCCCATTGTGGCGGCAACGGGCATGTACGCTCAGCCTCATCGGTGGCACTGCATGTGTTGCGCGGGATCGAGGAATACCTGATCAAGCATAGCACTCACGATGTAACTGTTCGCACGACGGGTGATACAGCGCTTTACATGCTTAACAACAAGCGCGACACGATCATTGAACTCGAGCAGCGATTTGGGCTGTCGATCAGCTTCGAATCAGACCCTGACATTGGTGCGCAATATTTTGCCATTGATCGCGGTCTGGCGGTCGATAATCCGGTCTCGATGGCTCACATCCATGCCAACAGCCCATCCTATGGCGAAGAAGATGACGGTGATGATGCCATCATTATCGACGACGAAGATGGTGAAGCCGAAGCACAAACCACTGAACAACCACGTGAAGCCCGCTCTGAAAACAGCAATGGCGAAGAGCAGGACGGCGAACGCACCAAGCGTCGTCGGCGGCGGCGGCGGCGTGGTCGCCGTGGCGGCAATGGCGACGGACAGGAAGACGGTCAGAACGGCGATAACTCAAATAATGAGCGCGCTGCCAATTCTGAAGACGATTCTGATGACGGCGATGACAATGAACGGGATGGCTCTGATGATACAACCCGGTCGGACGAAGGGGATGATGGCCGCTCTGGCAAGAAGCGCCGCCGCGGCAAACGTGGCGGTCGCAAAAATCGCGATGATGCCGAAAAGCCTTCAGATGATGAGAACGATAGCGCACAAGCTGCCATCGAAGGTACGGACAGCGAACAGGCTACCGCACCAGTAGTAGATGAAATAGCAGGTGACGGCGGGCAGACCGAAAGCGCTTCAGCGCCAGAAGGCGAAGCCACAACTACAGTCAACGGCGAAGCGCCGGCTGCAGAAGCACCGATTGCAGAAGAGCCCGTTGCAGAAGCGACGATTGAGAAAGCTGAGGCCAAGCCAAAACGCCCTCGTCGCAAGCGCACCACCAAAGCCGAGAAAGCTGCAGAAGAAGCGGCAGCGGCAGAAAGTGCCGGCGAGCCTGTCGCAGAGAAAAAGCAGGCTGCCGAGCCGGAAACAACTGCAGCTCCGAGCGAAGACGGTGGAAACGAAACGGCCAGCACTCGTGACCGCAAAGCGCAGACCGATTTGTCGTCGATTGCATCTGAACCGGTCGTTACATCTTCCACGAATGGCGACAAAGACGACAGCAAGTCGAAAAAAGGCGGCTGGTGGCAGCGGCGTGGGTTTCTTTAGACGCAAACCCCGATAGTCCAGCAACATAGCTCGGAAACCGGGCAGCGCCCTCACCCGATCCTGATGTCGGGAGATAAAAAGCCGACGGTTTATCCGTCGGCTTTTTGCTTGTGGTGTTTGGCAGCCACACTAGTTCCTGGATTTGGCCAGCCAGCTTTCCATGCGGTCGAGGGCCGTTTCCATTTCCTCATAGCTGCCGGCATAGGAAAGGCGGATCAGCCGGTCACCTTCCACTGGATCAAAATCCAGACCCGGAGTTGCAGCAACATAAATTTCCTGAAGCATCTGCTTTGCGAAGGCCATCGAGTCATTGGTGTGTTGAGAGACATCGCACAATGCGTAAAAAGCCCCGTCCATGGGTGCTGCGAGCGGCAAGCCCATTTCCGGTAGACGTCGCGCCAGCAATTCACGGTTTTTGGCATAGCCAAGCCGGACTTCCTCCATCTCATCCACCCCATCGAAAGCTGCAGTAGCAGCAATCTGCGAAAGCTCGGGCGGGCTGATATAGAGGCTTTGAGCGAGACATTCGACCGGGCGAACCATGTCTTGCGGCAGCACCATCCAGCCGATGCGCCATCCGGTCATGCAGAAATACTTCGACAGCGAATTGATGATGATCGCCTTGTCGGTGAATTCCAAAGCCGTGGTTTCCTCACCTGAAAATGTCAGGCCGTGATAAATCTCGTCGGATATGAAAATTGCCTCACGCGCTTCACACCAGTCTGCAAGCGCCTTGAGCTGAATTTTGGATGTCACCGTGCCAGATGGATTGGCTGGGCTTGCGACCATAACCCCGGAGATTTTGGCATTGTTTTCAAGCTCCCAAGTGTCAAGAGCTTGAGTTGTCAGCACATATCCAGTCTCGGCTCCCACCGGAATTTCAGCTACTCTCAGACCCAGAGCAGTCAAGATGTTACGGTAGGCAGGATAGCCGGGACGGGAAATGGCGATAACATCGCCGGGCAGGAAAAACTGCAAGAAAACCAGATTAAAACCGGCCGAGGATCCATTGGTTGCGGCAATCCGACCAGGTTCCACATCAATATTGTAGCGCTCGCGATACCATTGCGACACGCGTTGGCGAAATTCCGAGGTTCCCAGTGAATTGGTATAGCCTATGCGGCCACTTTCAAGCGCGCGTTGGGCAGCTTCCAGTGCTGTTTTGGGTGCAGCGTGGGCCGGTTGACCAATGGTGAGAGAAATGACTGGCTTGCCAGACTGCTTCAACCGTGTGGCTTCCGCCAGAATGTCCAATGCATGAAACGGTTCGACCGAAGGTCGCTTTAGGCTCGGCATTCACTCTCCAATTCAATATCCCCCGGTTTTGGAACAAGAATTCATTCCCGTTTGACCTTGGCAAGGTTCAACCGCTGCACATTTGCCTGATTGCCATTAAGGTCACAAGTCTTGACGACGTTTTTGATCACAAGTCTGCGAGAACGGCCATCCAAGTGCAAATCGGCATTCCATTGGACTGGCAAAATGACTATACCGAAAGCCAATGATGCGAAAGATGCAAGAAACACTATCAGTTCCTTCGTTCTGTACGGCAAGTCTCCGGCTGTTGTCCTGGAGATTTGTCAGCCTGTTCATGATGTTGGCGGCTTTAACGCCAATCCCTGCACAAGCTCAAGGCCGTGTTGCCGTCGTGCGTGACGCGGAAATCGAAGAGCTGCTCAAAGACTACGCTGGACCAATTCTCAAGGCGGCAGGGCTTTCCCGGCGCGGCATCGAGATCGTTTTGGTCAATGATCCATCATTCAATGCTTTCGTGTCGGACCGACGGATATTCATCAATACCGGGACCATTTTGGCTTCCGAGACACCCAATGAAACCATTGGCGTCATTGCCCATGAGGCGGGCCACCTTGCCGGTGGACACCAGCAGCGACTGCGCGAACAGCTCGCACGCGCCCAAACCATGGCTATTGTTGGCAGCCTGATCGGAGCCGGTGCCATTACCGCAGGATCAGTCGCTGGTTCACGCAGTGGGGCAGAAGCTGGTGGCGCGCTCGTAAGCGCAGTTCCGTCGGCTGTCCAACGAATGGTCTTGAGCTACCGCCGTTCTGAGGAAATGAATGCAGATCAGGCGGCGGGCAAATATCTCAAGGCAACCAAACAATCTGCGCAGGGTATGCTGAAAACCTTCAAGCGGTTTTCTTCGGCTCTTGCCCTTTCCGGTGTTCAGGTCAATCCCTATCAGTTGAGCCATCCATTGCCGCAGGAACGCATTGCGCTTCTGGAAACTCTGGCCAGCCAAAGCCCCTATTTCGGTGTTGGCGATTCGCAGTCGCTTATGAAGCGCCACCAGTTGGCGCGGGCCAAGATTGCCGCCTATATGGATGGTCAACCGGGTGTTGGCAGGTTGTTCCAGCGCGGCGACAAGTCGCTTGCCGCGCGCTATGGCGATGCAATTGCAACCGATCTTGCCGGCAATTCCCGCGCTTCACTCGAAAAAATGAACGCGCTGATCAAAACCAACTCCCGCAACGCTTATTTCCATGAATTTCGCGGCGAGGTTTTGCTTAAATTGGGAAAGGCGAACGAATCCGTGAAATCCTTTGCCCAGGCAATGAAATTATCAGGCGGGCGCGATGCCTTGATCAAAGCGCGATACGGTTTCGCGCTGCTTTCGACTGGAAAGCCAGCTGACGGGCAAAAGGCAATTGAACACTTGCAGGCCGCTGTCCAGGCTGATCCGGGCAATCTCAACGCCTATGTTCACCTTTCGCAGGCATTTGGCCTGTCAGGAGATATTGGCAATGCCGAACTGGCGATGGCTGAAGGGCATTTCCGTGCAGGAAGCAGTCGCGATGCCAAAGTGTTTGCTGCCCGCGCATTGACGAAACTTCCAAAAGGCTCACCTGCTGCAAGGCGGGCTGATGACATCTTGTCGGTCGGCAAGTAGGTTTCACACTCGAAACCGGTCGGCAAAAACCGTCAAATCAAAGGATCAATTGACCATGAAGCGCTTAGCCACTTTCATCTTCTCCGGTTTGATGCTCGCCATCACCGGCTTTACCGCACCTGCAGTGGCACTTGATGCCGCCGAGAAAGAAGAACTGGGAGCGTTTATACGGGAATACCTCATCGCCAATCCGGAGATTTTTGAAGATGTCCAGATGGCGTTGCAGGTCAAAAGAGAAGCAGAAATGGCAGCAAAGGCCGCTGGCGGCATTTCATCAAACAGCGAAGCCATATTCAATGAACCAACAGATGTTGTTCTTGGCAATCCGGATGGTGATGTCACGATCGTCGAGTTTTTCGATTATAATTGCGGCTATTGCAAACGTGCGATGGATGACATGAATACCATACTGGAGGATGATCCCAATGTGCGTTTTGTGTTGAAGGAATTCCCAATTCTTGGGCCGGATTCACTGGCTGCACATACGGTGGCGATGTCATTTCGCAAGTTGATGCCGGAAAAATATGGCGATTTCCACCGTCGGCTGCTTGGTGGCGACGTCCGCGCAACCGAGGAAACCGCAATGTTGGTTGCCACAGCACTGGGTGCCGACGAAGCGGCCATAACCGCTGGAATGGAAGATCCGGAAATTGAAGCTTCCATCCGCCAAGTCTACCGGCTGGCCGATGTGCTTGGCATCAACGGTACGCCTTCTTATGTCGTCGGCGACGAAGCCGTTTACGGCGCTCGTGGCGCTGATGAACTCAAAAGCAAGATCGCCAATTTGCGGGAATGCAAAAGCACGGTTTGCTGAAAGCGACCCTGAACACACCCCGAAATATATCCAGAAAAGCCTGGCTTTATTGAGGTTGATTCCGGAAATCATGTTGATTTAGAGCCATGCAGCTTGCTTTAGGGTACTTTTAAGTGGTTTTGTGCTGCATTGGCTTGACGAGCCATTAGGCACGCGACTAGGACCCTCAAGCCTCTAATTCGGCAATACCCGGCGCGCGGGCTTCATTTGTTGGTTTGGCCCCGCAGCACCGCTACAAAAGCCCAGGCGCGCAACGCGCAAACAGACACCAAGAAAGCAAAGCCCGATGTCAATGAAGAAACCGGCCATCGACCAGAAACTGATCCGCGATCTCGCCAATATCCTCACGGATACTGACCTGACCGAAATTGAAGTGGAACAGGAAGATATACGGATTCGCGTGTCACGCGCTTCAACGCCGGCTGCCGTACAGTCTTACGCACCGGCTGCCCCGGCGCCTGCGCCTGTAGCTCCCGCACCCATGGCCGCCGTGGTGGCTGATGCAAAGCCCACGCCGAGCGCCAATGCAGTTCCGGCGCCCATGGTTGGCACCGTCTATATGTCGCCTGAGCCTGGCGCACGTCCGTTCATCGAAGTGGGCCAGAGCATCAAGGAAGGCCAGACGCTGCTGATTGTTGAAGCAATGAAGACCATGAACCAGATCCCCGCTCCGCGTTCAGGCAAAATTACTGAAATTTTTGTAGAGGACGGCCAGCCGGTAGAATTCGGCGAGCCGATGGTGGTGATTGACTGACGGGGGCAAGCCAATGTTTTCCAAGGTTCTCATAGCCAATCGCGGTGAAATTGCCCTGCGGGTGCTGCGCGCCTGTAAAGAGCTGGGCATTAAAACTGTCGCCGTTCATTCAACCGCCGATCAGGACGCCATGCATGTGTTGCTGGCTGATGAAAGCGTCTGCATCGGGCCACCTCCATCGCGTGACAGCTATCTCAACATCCACCAAATTGTGGCTGCCTGCGAGATCACCAGTGCTGATGCGGTGCATCCCGGGTATGGCTTTTTGTCGGAAAACGCCAAGTTTGCCGATATTCTGGATGCCCATGGAATCACCTTTATCGGACCTACCGCTGACCACATCCGGTTGATGGGCGACAAGATCACCGCCAAGAAGACGGCCGAAGAACTCGGCATTCCCGTGGTTCCCGGCTCTGCCGGAGAAATCACCAATGACGATGACGCCCGCGCATTGGCTGCCGAGATCGGCTTTCCGGTTATCATCAAGGCAACAGCCGGGGGCGGCGGACGCGGCATGAAAGTCGCCCGAAACGCGGAAGAATTGTCAGTTGCGCTTTCGACAGCTCGTTCGGAAGCAGCTTCAGCCTTTGGCAACGACGCGGTATACATCGAAAAATATCTGGCCAAACCTCGCCACATCGAAATTCAGGTGATGGGTGATGGTGAAGGCAACGCCGTGCATCTGGGTGAACGCGACTGTTCATTGCAACGCCGCCACCAGAAGGTTTGGGAAGAAGCCAATTCGCCAAGCCTCAATGAAACCGAACGCATGGAAATCGGCGAAATTTGCGCGGCCGCCATGCGCAAGTTGAAATATCGTGGCGCTGGCACTGTCGAGTTCCTCTACGAAGATGGTGAGTTCTATTTCATAGAAATGAATACACGTCTGCAGGTGGAACACCCTGTGACTGAAGCGATTACCGGCATCGATCTGGTCCATGAACAGATTCGCGTTGCCTCGGGCGGCGGACTTTCAGTAACCCAGGATGACATCCGGTTTTCCGGCCATGCGATCGAATGCCGGATCAATGCAGAGGATCCGAATACCTTTGTGCCCTCGCCCGGCACAATCACCCATTATCATCCTCCGGGTGGCCTTGGCGTCCGGGTCGATTCCGGTGTCTATCAGGGCTACAAAATCCCGCCCTATTACGACAGTTTGATCGGCAAGCTGATTGTTCATGGTCGTAACCGGGTTGAATGCATGATGCGGCTGAGACGTTCGTTGGATGAATTTGTCGTCGATGGCATCAATACGACGATACCGTTGTTCCGCGAACTTTTGGCCAACCCGGATATCGCCAATGGCGATTACGATATTCATTGGCTGGAAAAGTTCTTGGCGGAAAAAGCGGCTAAAACGGCGAAAAACTGACGAAAACGCAAACCAGAAACGGCAAATGGCGGGCTTCGGCGTGAAAATGCACATCACTCCGGAGATTCTGCTTCGGGCCTACGCTTCAGGTCTGTTTCCGATGGCAGAGAGCGCGGATGATCTCGACCTGTTCTGGGTCGAGCCGGAATTCCGCGGTATCATTCCCCTTGACCAGTTTCATGTGCCGCGCAGGCTGCAACGAACAATCCGCAAGCAGCCTTTTGACATCCGCTTCAACACAGCGTTTGAACAAGTCATGCGTGGGTGCGCTGAGGCCACGCCAGACCGGCCCAATACCTGGATCAACGCAACCATTCGCGAACTGTATGGGAGCCTGCACCGGCTGGGCCACGCCCACAGCGTGGAAGCCTGGCTGAATGATAAATTGGTTGGTGGGCTGTATGGCGTCTCACTCAGGCAGGCGTTTTTTGGCGAAAGCATGTTTTCGCGCGCAACTGACGCCTCCAAGATTTGTCTGGTGTATCTGGTCGAGCGACTGCAAGCGCGTGGGTTCGCTCTCCTCGACACCCAGTTTACCACCGATCACCTCAAGACATTCGGCGCCATTGATATCCCCAAGGAGCGTTACGAAGTGATACTGGACAATGCCATGCAAGGTGGAAATATTCCCTTTGATTGAATGATGCGGGAGACTTCAAAAAGACAAAATTTTTACTGCTGTTGGTGACCCCACGGGAACAATCACAACGGCAGACCGTTGTAGAGGACACCCATGAACAGGGAGATCCTCCGTTATGAAACTATCAAATCGTTTACTGGCGTCCAGCGCGCTTATTGTTTGGATCGCTGCGACCCCGCTTAATGCAGCCAATCTGCGCCCGTCCGTTCAGGGGTTTGCGGATCAATCCAGCAATTTACCTGTTGTCAGCGTTCAGATGAGTGTTTCAGAAGCGCGAATCCGGCTTGAAGCAGCCATGGCCGCGCTCGCCGAAGCCCAAGCCAATGACGGCGACGTAGCTGCTGCAAAGGCTGAGGCTGCTGCTGCTCAAGCAGAAGTCGATGCTGCGATGGCAGCAGAAGCCAAGACCGAAGCCCCCGCTCCTGAACCGGCAGTAGAGGCGCCAGTTGAGCCAGCTCCGGTAGAAGAAGAGCCGGTCGCTGAACCAGCCCCTAACGCAGCAAAACCGGTTGAAAAGCCTACAGAACCCGCTCCAGCGGAAGAACAACCTGCTGCCGAGAAGCCTGCCACGGAAACACCCGTTGAGGAAGCGCCAGCTGATGAGACCGCTCCTGCGGAAGAAGCGCCAGCTGAGCCAGCTCCCGTAGAAAAAGCGCCTGCTGCTGAGCCTGCTCCTGTGGAAGAAGCACCAGCTGAGCCGGCTCCTGCGGAAGAAGCGCCGGCCGACGCAACCCCGACTGAGAAACCTGCAAACGCAGAACAGCCGGCTGCCGATCAGCCTGCGGCTGAGCAACCATCTGTCGAGCCGGCACCTGCCGAAAAAACTCCTGAAGAGAAGGTGACTCCGGTAGAAAAACCGGCGAACGTGAACCAACCTGCACCGGCATCAGAGCCTGCCCCTGGTGAAGAAAAACCTGCGGCCGAGGCTGCGCCGGTTGAGCAAAAAACGGAGGCTGAGCAGAACGCCGAAGCCGAAGCCTCTGCCAAGGCGACTGCGGAAAGCCAGACAGAAGTTACCCCCGAAGCCACTCTTCCGGTAGAGGGTGGCGCGCCGGTGCTCGACAGTGCCAAGGAAGGTGACGCCGCACCTGGTGGCGAAGCTAAGCCGAAGAAAGACCGGAAGGCCAACGCTGCGCCTGCAGACGCACAGCCCGCGCCGGAAAATGATGCGGCCGCTCAGGCGGAAGTAATCAAATCCGAAGACATTCCAGCCCCACTGGCAGAAGAAGGCCAGCGACTGGAAGCAGCCCCGACCCGCCGGGAACGCACTCCTGACGAAGGTAAAGTGGTTCAAGAAACCAACAACCGCTTCGTGATCGAGTTCAACAACCAGATCATCGTGGAAAACAATGACCGCGACCGGATCCGGCAACGGGCGGAGAATGTTTACTACGAAGAACTGCCGCGTGGTCGTACGCGAGAAGTCATCACTCGGCGCAACGGTGTTCAGATTGTCACCGTTCGTGACCGATATGGCGAAACCATCCGCCGTTCGAAAATCATGCCGGACGGTCGCGAAATCCTTCTGGCCTATGTTCCCGAGGATGCTCGTGATAACCGTCGCCCATGGTATGAAGCTGGCAGTGACCTGCCACCGCTTTATCTGACCATTCCAATCGGTGAATACGTGCTGGATGCGACTGTTGCCCGCCCGGGCCAGTTCTATGAATTTCTGGAACAGGCGCCGGTTGAGCGGGTCGAGCGGATCTACTCTGTCGATGAGGTCAAGCACTCAGCTCGTATTCGCGACAAAGTACGCCGAATCGATATGGATACGCTGACCTTCGAGTTTGGCAGCGCCCAGATTCCGCGTGATCAGGTCAACAGTCTGGCTGATGTTGCCGATGCGATGGATAAAATTCTCAGCGAAAATCCTGGAGAAACCTTCCTGATCGAGGGCCATACCGACGCTGTAGGCTCCCAGCAAGACAACCTGATCCTATCGGATGAGCGTGCGGAATCAGTTGCGATTGCCTTGTCCTCCGTCTATGGCATTCCACCTGAAAATCTGGCAACACAAGGATATGGCGAACGTTACCTGAAGGTGCGGACAGAAGCAGCTGAACGGTTGAACCGCCGTGTCACGATCCGCAGGATCACACCGTTGGTTACGCCTGTTGCATCGCGCTGATGTTGGCTAGAGCGTGTCGCGTTTAACCTGCTTCACGCATCACGCTTTAAGTCGTTGTTTCCTTCACTTGTCTTTTTCCCGCAATCGGGGCCATTTTTGGAGACATGCTCGCGCAACAACAAAAAAGCCCGCAACGTCAGAATGTTGCGGGCTTTTTCTTGCGTTTTGATTCCGGTATCAGCATCCGGTAAAGACAGTCAGTTCGCAGGCTGCTCTGAACCAGAGGTGCCATTTGCTCCATCGGTTGACGCGGTTGGCAGATTGTCTGGTGCCGGCACATCAGACTGCAGCTTGCAGTCCTTTAGCCAAACATCATATACCGGGTGATCAACCGCATTCAGACCGGGAGAATCAGCAAACATCCAGCCGGTGAATATCCGGCGGATCTTGCGATCAAGTGTGATTTCATCAACTTCAACAAAGGTGTCTGTCCTGGTGGCTTCTGTCTCGTCGCGGCTGTAGCACACGCGCGGCGTAACCTGAAGCGCACCAAACTGCACCGTCTCATTGATATAAATATCGAAGGTGGTGATGCGCCCGGTAATTTTGTCAATACCGGAAAACTCGGCGACCGGGTTCACGATCCGCTCCGCATTTGCAGCCGCAACTGATACAGCAATCAATGCGACGGTGGAAAAAGCAAATAAAGCACGCGGGAATTTCATCATCATAAAAAGGACCTGTCCGCTGCGATATCAAACCGGTGCAAGGCACCATTCGATATTAGCCATAACCGATTCGCTTAAAGCTTCGTAGAAGGGAAACCCCAAGCAGCAGCTTTGCGTAAAGCATCCAAATGTGGCCATCCGGTGCCCAGCATCATTTAAAATCAGGATTTTGGCTTCCAGGCATCATAATCGCCAGTAACGCGGGGACGTTCGCCAGCACGCAGGATCGACCCCTTGGGGCGATAGGCCAGCGCGCTGCCGGTGTGGTTTTTCTGGTGTGGCTTTTGCCAATCCATTTCAACATAAGTTTCTGAAGGCGGCGCAACGGCAGTGCGATGATGTATCCAGCCATGCCAACCGGGCGGAATGGTGGTGGGATCAGAAATGCCATTGTAGATAACCCATCGGCGGGTGCGGCCTTCAGAATCAGAACCGCCCTCATAATAGATATTGCCGAACTGGTCCTCGCCCACTCGATTGCCATGGCGCCAGGTATGGAACCGGGTGCCTATGGTGTTTCCATTCCACCAGGTGAAAAGCTGAAGAAAAAGGTGCTTCATGGGACCATCATTGGTTGGCTGTTTTCATCACCGCTCATGGCGCGTTGTGTCACCGCTTATGGCGCGCTCGGGCTTGCTTGTCCAGTGCACGCCACTCAGTCATCCCATTTTCATCTTGAATCCAAGGTGGCTTTGCACAAAGCCAAGCCTTTCGTAAAAGCGATGGGCATCTTTGCGGCTCGCATTTGAAGCAAGCTGCACCAGTCTCACGTTCAGGCGACGTCCTTCATCAACGGCATGGCGCATCATGGCTGCACCAATCCCTGATCCACGCAGGTCATTCCTTGTATGAACAGCCTCGATGATCAGGCTTGAAGCCCCGCGCCCGGTCAGGCTCCGGACAAATGTGGTCTGACACGTGCCTGCCACCTCACCTGCCTGCTCAGCTACCCAGAGCCAGTTGTCAGGGCTCGCTTCAATCCAGTCGAAAGCTGCAAGATAGGCAGGAGCAACAGCGGGCTCACTGGTATCACCGTGTCCGCCGAGACCGTCTGAGGCGAACATCGCAACGATTGCGGGCACATCGTGGCGAGTGGCAGGGCGGATGGTCACCTTGTCAGACGCTGGATCGGTTGTCATTGTGGCACCCTGGTTAATATCTGCGCTCTCCTGCAATTGGGATAAAGCGCCCATACCGAATGGAGCCGCACCATGAGCCCCTTGCCTTTTGTCCTCAAGTCATTGCCCAATTTTCCCGCTGTCTTTGTAGCAATTTTAGCAGTCTCTTTTTCTGGCCCCTCCATTGCGCAGGATGGAAATGACGGAATTGCCTTTGTTCAGGCTCCTGAGCAAAGCTCAGGCGTTTGCACAGGCCCCACTGCAGAGGCGGCTTTCGAATGCGCCGTCAACGAATGCGTCGAGGGTGGTGCGGCCAGTGAAGACTGCCTGAAAACGCACTGGTGTTTTCCTGCCGGCTGGTCAGTAGACGTCTTTGCCCAGCACAAGGAAGGCCTGCATTGGCATGAAAATGCCTGTGGGCTGGATAGTGAACTAACCGCGCTGAATGTGGGCGCCGCCATGTGCGACATGGACAGCCGTCCCTATTTGATCGAGTGCTCGGTGGTTCTGCTCTATGATCCAGAGGGCAACCAAATTGAAGTGTTTGGTGAAGGCCAATAGATCATCTGGTCAGGTTTCTGCGGGCGAGAAAGTGGCGACAGAAAATAATACTCCGAACTGTTCACACCAGATAACGACTGATCCCCATTCGGCAATATTGGTCCCGTCCGGGATGACATAGGTCTGATCGCCCTTGTTGCCTTTCAGTGGTCCAAGAGACATCCATTTGCTGGCAATCACATCGGCAGAAGCCTTTGGATCCGGCTCCTGAACCAGCCATACCTCGAGATCGGGGCCATTGGTGACATCGAATTCGGTGAAACGCAGAAGCGCGCCGCCAGTTTCCAGATCAAGCACCCGCGCTTTGCCTGACCCGCGGTGAGCACCATCGGCATCGCGGAAGTCACCGGTCCGTGCCTCAGTCAGCGAAAAGCCGGATGGCAATTCCTCGTTGACAACCCGATCGATAAACAAGGGCGATGCCAGATACCAGAATGCTGCACCAGCAACAAAACCGATGATAAAAACAGGAACCGCAATTTTCAGAAATCTCAACATGGGCCGGTTACACCTCATCGATTGCACGTTGAGAAACCTTAGCACATTGCGGACCGACGGTCGCCATTTGCCGAAGAAAAGCGTGAACCAACGTGATCACGAGGCCAGAACCGCAATCAACCGCCGAGTGGTTTTTCCATGATCAGTGCGGGGATACCGGAATCATCCGCACCGCAGTTTTGCGTTTCACTGGCCACTTCCATGCCGACGCCGCGGTAAAAGGCGATTGCCTGTGCGTTTTCTGGATCAACCTCCAGAACCAGCCGTTTGGCATCGGGAAAGCAGGTTTCAATGTCGGCAAAAAGATCACGACCGATGCCCATTCGGTGAAATCCGGGCCGGACATAGAGTTGATGCAACTTGATGCTTTTGACATCATCGACACCACTCATGCTGGCAAAAGTCATGCCGCCCAGCTCATTGCCATCGTCGGCGACCAGGTATTCGCCATCCAGGCGGGCTATATTATGGGCAATGGCTTCTGGTGAATGCCAAGCAGCGATCAATTGGGTGACTTTTTCGACGCCATAAAGCGTGTCGTAGGTCGCCCGCCAAGTCTCAGCAAGCAACTTGCCCAGTGCCGGAATATCGCGGGCCGAAGCTGAACGGACGAAAAACATGACTTGCCCTATTCGTCTTCGATGCCGAGCTTTTCCTTGACGATATCCTGAACCGCTTGCGGATTGGCTTTGCCGCCGGTCACCTTCATCACCTGACCAACGAACCAGCCGGCAAGCTTAGGCTTGGCCTTGGCTTTTTCCACCTGATCGGGATTGGCAGCGATCACCTCGTCGACGGCCTTTTCGATCGCCCCGGTGTCGGTCACCTGCTTCATGCCGCGTTCTTCGACAATTTTCGCAGGATCGCCGCCTTCATTCCAGACAATTTCGAAGAGGTCCTTGGCAATCTTGCCGGAGATCACGCGATCCTTGATCAGATCGAGCACGCCCCCGAGCTGATCCGGAGAAACCGGAGTCTCTTCAATACCTTTGCCGGATTTATTCAACGCACCCAACAGGTCGTTGATGATCCAGTTCGCGGCGGCCTTGCCATCGCGGCCTGCGGCTACCTTTTCGAAATAATCAGCCACGGCCCCTTCTGACACAAGAATGGAAGCATCGTAGACCGACAACCCCAGTTCATCCACGAAACGCGCGCGTTTGGCGTCAGGCAGCTCAGGAAGGTCAGCGGCCAGAGCATCTACATAGGCCTTATCAAATTCCAGCGGCAGCAGATCGGGATCGGGGAAATAGCGGTAGTCATGCGCGTCTTCCTTGGAGCGCATTGAACGTGTTTCGCCCTTGCCGGGATCAAACAACCGGGTTTCCTGATCGATTGTACCGCCATCTTCGATGATGGCGATCTGGCGGCGTGCTTCATAATCGATTGCTTGTCCGACAAAACGGATCGAGTTGACGTTCTTGATCTCGCAACGCGTACCGAATTCACCGCCGGGCTTACGCACGGAGACGTTGACGTCGGCGCGCATCGAGCCTTGATCCATGTTGCCATCGCAGGTACCGAGATAACGCAAGATCGAGCGCAGCTTGGTGACATAGGCCTTGGCTTCATCCGCCGAGCGCATATCCGGCTTGGAAACGATTTCCATCAAGGCCACGCCTGAACGATTGAGATCGACATAGGACATGGTGGGATGCTGATCATGGATCGATTTACCCGCGTCCTGTTCCAGGTGCAGCCGTTCGATACCGATTTCAATATCTTCAAAATTTCCTTGCCGGTCAGGACCGACAGATATCAAGATCTTGCCTTCTCCGACGATCGGATCTTTGAACTGGGAGATCTGATAGCCCTGCGGCAGATCCGGGTAGAAATAGTTCTTCCGGTCAAACACCGAGCGGTTGTTGATTTGTGCCTTCAGGCCCAATCCGGTGCGCACCGCCTGGCGGACACATTCTTCGTTGATGACCGGCAACATTCCGGGCATGGCGGCATCGACCAGCGAAACATTGGAATTGGGCTCGGAGCCGAATTCGGTCGATGCTCCGGAGAACAGTTTCGATTGGCTGGTGACCTGGGCATGAACTTCCAGCCCGATAACGATTTCCCAGTCGCCGGTTGCTCCGGCAATCAGGCGCTTTGCTTCAGGCGTGCGGGTATCAATCAAGCTCACGGAAACCTCGGAATATTCTGATATGGACAAGTGTTGATCCCTCTAATGCAAGTTCTTGCTGCAAGGGTCAAGCGAGCCATGGTGTGGCGATGCAACATGCGTACAATTGCGGCATTCTACTGGGGAACAAGAACAGATTATTGCCCTGTTGAACTATAAAGGCCGTCATCATCGTCTTCGATGGCACGAACCAGATCATCAAATGTATCGAACGCCTTGATCATCTCGACCTTGTCGATATCGCGATCAAGTGGTGGCGAATAAGCCACAGCATATGCCCGAACTTGATAACCAAGTTCCTTGTAGAGCTTGATCGCCCGGTGATTGCGCGCATGGGTATCGAGCCGGGCGTGGTGATAACCTCGTGATGCAATTTGTTTTTCGATCTGACCCAGCAATTCCGTGCCAATGCCCCTGCCCTGAAATTTCGGCAAGACCCAGAGATCGGTAACCAGATCATCGGCTTTTTCACAGGCGCCCCAACCGACCGGCTCACCTTCCCAGTCGGCAACCAGAATGTCCGGCCAATGATTGAAGCAAAAATCCAGATAGGCAAGGCGCGCGTTTTCACGAAGACTGTCGGCGCTTTCGCCCCAGCTTGTGATTGCTGTTTCCCAGGCCAAAAGGCCAATTTCCGCGAGCCGCTCGGCCTCAACCGAACGCGCCGGTCGCAATGACTGCATGGCGCTACTCCATCTACCCGAACCGACCGGGCAGAATCAAAGTGAACCGGAAAAGCAGCAAATGCGCAAGTTAGAGGGTATTTACCACCACTTCTTGGGAGAAAACCGGCCTGCGGCCTGCTCGATCACGTGAGCCGCGGCAAACAGGGTTTCTTCCTCAAACGGCTTGCCTATCAACTGCAAACCAAGCGGCAGACCCTTGTGATCAAGGCCGGCAGGGACCGAAATTCCCGGCAAACCAGCCATGTTGACTGTCACCGTGAAGATATCCTGCAGGTACATCTTGACCGGATCGGCGGCCAATTCAGTGTCACCGATAGCAAAGGCTGATGATGGTGTTGCCGGTGTCAGGATCGCGTCGACGCCATCGGCATAGACATTTTCAAAGTCGCGCTTGATCAGGGTGCGGACCTTTTGAGCGCGTAGATAATAGGCGTCGTAATAGCCTGCTGACAGCACATAGGTGCCAATCATGATGCGGCGCTTGACTTCGGCACCGAAGCCTTCAGCGCGGGTCTTTTCATACATATCGGCAATATCCTTGCCGGGGACCCTCAATCCGTAGCGAACACCGTCATAACGCGCCAGATTGGACGATGCTTCGGCAGGAGCAACGATGTAATAGGCCGGAAGCGCATATTTGGTATGTGGAAGCGAGATATCGACAATCTCTGCGCCCGCGTCTTTCAGCCAGGCAATGCCCTGCTGCCAGAGCGCTTCAATCTCTTCAGCCATCCCTTCGACACGATACTCTTTTGGGATACCGATTTTCAGACCTTTGACGGAACGACCAATGGCTTTCTCATAATCCGGCACTGCCAGATCCACCGAGGTGGTGTCCTTTTCGTCTACAGATGCCATGGACTTCAGCATGATCGCTGCATCACGAACATCACGCGCGATTGGCCCGGCTTGGTCCAGCGAGGATGCAAAAGCTGCAACACCCCAGCGCGAGCAGCGGCCATAGGTTGGTTTGATGCCGACTGTTCCGGTCAATGCAGCAGGCTGACGAATGGAACCACCGGTGTCTGTTGCAGTGGCTGCGACACAGAGACTGGCAGCAACGGCCGCCGAAGATCCGCCGGACGAACCACCGGGAACCAAAGCTTCGGTTGAACCTTCAGCGCGCCAAGGGTTTTTCACCGGGCCGTAGAAAGATGTCTCGTTGGAGGAGCCCATGGCAAACTCGTCCATGTTCAGCTTGCCCAGCATGACCGCACCATCGCGCCAGAGGTTGGAAGTCACGGTGGATTCGTAGCGCGGCTTGAAACCGTCGAGAATGTGCGATGCTGCCTGGGTATGAACGCCTTCGGTGGCGAAGAGATCCTTGATACCGAGCGGAATGCCTTCCAGCGGTCCAGCCTCTCCTTTGGCAATGCGGGAGTCCGATGCGCGAGCCATCTCAAGTGCTTTATCAGCGGTTACAGCCACATAGGCATTGATTTCGTTGTTGGCCGCCTCGATTGCCCCGAGATAGGCGTTTGTCAGCTCTACGCTGGTTATTGTGCCCTTATCCATTTCGGAGCGGGCCTGGGCGATTGTGAGGCTGGTCAGGTCAGTCATTGGAACAACTTCTTTTCATAAAACCGGGAATGGCCGGAATCGGGATAATCAAGAAAGGCGCCGCAACGGGTAAATCCGTGGCGTTCATAAAGGCGAAAGGCATCGGCCATGGCTTCTGAATTGCCGGTTTCGGATGTGAAGATCGTTTTCACGAGCCAGCACTTCGATGGTCTTCAGGACGGCAACGCCGACACGCTGGCCTCGGGCAGCAGGATCCACATACATGCGCTTGACCTCGCCCAAACCGGCTGGGTGGATTTGCAATGCACCCATGGCTATGGCGCCGCCTGTCTCACCGCGAGCAACCAACAGTGTCGTCGCGCTGTCATCCATGGCTTCAAGGTCAAGGCCAAAATGGAATTCTGGTGGCGAAAGCGGCAACAAAAAAGAATCGAGCGCCTGCACGAAAGCGACAATTTCATCCTGCCGCGCCGGCTCGATGGCGATGGAAAATGCCACGAACTACTCCACCACCTTGGGGACGATGAAGAAAGTCTCGGCTTTCTCGGGTGCATTGGCAACAACGTCGTCTGCTTTTGAGCCGTCGGTTACTGCATCAATTCGCTTCTTCATCTCCATTGGCATGACGGACGTCATCGGCTCAACGCCTTCGACATCAACTTCGGAGAGGTGTTCGACAAAACCGAGAATGGCGTTGAGTTCGCCCTCCATACGGACGGCGTCTTCGTCTGTCACAGCTATGCGGGCAAGTTTGGCCACGCGTTTGACAGTGGTCTGGTCAACGGACATGGGAATTCCCCAGAGTGTTGGTGAGCAATGTTTTGTCGGCAATAGCAAGTGCGGCCTGACAGGGCAAGGCCGCACTTGAATTGGTGGGATGGATTAATGAAGCTCAGACTTGGCGCATTTCACCGGGCTTGGGGACCGCAACAATGCCGCGATCGCCTTCCATGGCCTCAAGAAATGCATCCGGCGTCTGATCGATTATGGGGAAAGTGCCATAGTGACATGGATAAATCGATGAGAAAGAGAAGAACCGGCGGCAGGCCAATGCAGCAACAGCGCCACCCATGGTGAAGCGATCCCCAACTGGCACAAATCCGATTTCAGGGCGGTGCATCTCATTGATCAACTGCATATCGGAAAACATGTCTGTGTCACCCATCGCCAGCACAGTCGGTGCTTCAGAGAAATGCAGGACAAGACCGTTGGCACTGCCAAGCGAATGGGACACACCATCCTCGGTAATGGTGGCCGAAGAATGTTTGGCATCAACAAAAGTAGCTGAAAAATCGCCCAACGAAATCGTACCGCCGGTGTTGCCTACTTCCAACTTCTCGAGCCCACGATGTTTACCCAACCACGCGCCCAGATCAGCGTTGGCCAGAACAACCGCACCGGTCTCTTTGGCGATTTCGGCGGTGTCGCCGATATGATCGTCATGACCATGGGTCAGCAATATATGGGTGACATCTTTGGTGGCTTCTTTCTTGTCGAGTCCTTCAAAGCTTGGATTACCAGTCAAAAACGGATCAAGCAGAATCACTGATTTGCCGGTCTCAAGGCGGAATGCGGAATGGCCAAGCCAAGTAATTTTCATAGACAATCTCCAATTGAATCAAATTTGGAGGACACTAACGCAAATTTGTCAGTCAGGGCAAATCGTTTCAATGCAAAGCCCAGCCGGGAAAGTCGATTGGTTGCGTGGCCGTATCTGCTCCTATAAGCGACAACACTGGATGGTCGGGACTTTGAGTCCCTGCGCAAGTTCAGATGGGAAAACCGGCATGGCGGACGATGAAGACTACATCTATGATGAAGTGACCGGCGAATGGCTACCGGCTTCCGAAATGGCTGCACTGGAAAGCCAACGGAACACTGTTTTCGATTCTGCCGGTACAGCGCTGAGTGATGGTGATTCAGTGGTTCTGATCAAGGATCTCAAGGTCAAGGGCGCAGGTCAGACCCTAAAACAGGGAACAGTGATCAAGTCGATCCGCCTGACTGACAACGCGGAAGAAATTGATTGCCGCCACGAGGCCATCAAAGGACTGGTATTGCGTACCGAATTCGTCCGCAAACGCTAATACACGCTCACGAGGACAGCTCGGAACATGACGATCGCGAAAATCGAGGAATTACCGGATCTTGTCACACAGGGGCAAACACTTGCCGGGCTTGATCTGGGCACGAAAACCATCGGCATGGCCATATCCGACCTCTCATGGAACATCGCGACACCGCGTACGGTCATCAAACGCACGAAATTCACTTTTGACGCCCAAGCGTTGATCAGTTTTACGGATAAAGAAAATGTCGGCGCAATGATTATCGGCCTGCCGATCAATATGGATGGTTCTGAAGGTCCGCGCGCGCAGGCCACGCGGGCATTTGTCCGCAACATGGCAGAGAAAACCGACCTGCCCTTCGTATTCTGGGATGAACGGCTCTCGACAGTGGCCGCCGAAAGAGTGCTGATCGAAATGGATGTGTCACGGAAAAAGCGGGCAACCCGTATCGATTCTGCTGCCGCGTCCTTTATCCTTCAGGGTGCGCTCGACAGGCTGGCTTCGCTCTGAGTGGTTTCAATGTCGGCCGGTTTGTCACTTCGCCGTGCAAACAATGACTTGAACCCGGTATAAAGCGAATGGCCACGGCGCTTGAGCATGATCAACCCGATAACAATTACCGTATCAACCAGGATGGCTTTGAGCACCAGACCGGGGATGGTTTCAGGCTCCATACCAAGAAGATTGCCATAAATCTGGAAAACCAGATCATGCAGATCCCGCGAGAAGAACTGCGTGCCGAAATTGATGTCATAATAAGACAAACCGTACCAGGCGCCCAAGAGACTTAGCGGCAATGCCCAGAGGATCAAAAACCACTTCATTGCTGTTGTCTCCGTCCGGACAGGTCAAAGAGTTGGGCGGTCACAGCAGTTTTTTGCGCCGAGCTGGCAGCATAGGAAGCTATTGCGCGATTGCGTTCCAGTAAGGGCGGCAGATAACTGCGGGTGGGATCGGACGCGTGATCCTTGATAATCCCGGCAGCCAGATAATGGAGTGCAAAAACAATCACGATATGGATAGCCATATAGGCCCCAACGATGCCTGATGCGAGCGAAGGCAATGTAACCACCATGGTTGCGATCAGGCAGGAAATTGCGGCCCCGGTGGCAAGTTGACCTGCCTGAAATCGTTCTTCTTCCGCACCGAACAGCCAGAACAATAGCGCAAACAGTAAAAATGCGGCTGAGGCCATGTCAAAAATGGCCACAAGAGAAGACCAAACATACAAGCCGGTTGGCCCTGCCCCAAGTGCAGTCAATGCGAGCGAGAAACCATCGATCATGGACGTGTCTGCGAACAGTGTGAGTCCGGCAAAGGTCACTGATGACAGCACCCCAACTGGTTCAGTCAAACTCATCGCGGCCATGACGGCCAGTACGATGATGAGAAAGAGGCCTGTGAGGGCCTGACTGAGGCGAGCAATCGGCATTAATCCTGTCCATTCGCTGACATCCTTTGACGCAGATAAATCAGGCCACGCGCAAAGTGAGTGCAATCTTGTACCCAACATGTCTGCTTGCAGGGTGAGGTGCAATGTAAACCATTTATTAAGGTTAACGCGATCCTCGTAGAAACAGGTTGATACGCTCCAGCGCTTGCATGACCACGTTGCCCACCCTAAGACAAGGCACAATTCCAGCCGAGGCACCTCCCCTTGTTCGCGATTTTCGAAAGCATCTTGCCGATTTTTCTGCTTGTCATTACCGGTGCCGTGTTGCGCCGGACACCATTGGTGGATGATGGTTTGTGGCCAGGTCTCGAGACCTTCGGGTTCTATGTACTTTTCCCTGCTTTGTTATTCCTGACACTTGCAAACGCAGACTTTTCGGGTCTGGAGCTGGGGGCCATCAGCCTGGTTGCATTCCTGTCGGTGATTGTGATGTTCTGCCTTCTGTTCGCACTATATCCGGTGATGAAAGCCCGCGGAATCAGTGATGCAACTTTTACATCGGTGTTTCAAACCACCACCCGGTGGAACGGGTTTGTGGCCTTGGCAATTGCCGAGCGTTATGCAGGACCAGGCGCATTGGCCATTATAGCCCTGGTGATGGCGGTTAACATCATACCGCTCAATCTGACCAATGTTGGAGTGTTGTTGTGGTTCGGCACTGGTAATCGCCAGTTCAGTTCGTTTGTCAAAAAACTCGGCACAAATCCTCTGATTATCGGTTGTCTGGCCGGTTTGGCCATGAACGTCGCCCCTTTTGGCATTTATCCACCGATTGAACAGGCAATCGACCTGCTTGCCCGTTCTGCATTGGGTCTTGGACTGGTGATGGTGGGCGCCGGGCTGAAAATCAGCGATGCGCTCAGGCCCAGCCGGATGGTGTTGTTTGCGTCGGGAATCAAATTGCTGTTGTTGCCAATGATCATGATCAGTCTGGCATTGTTGTTTGGCATTTCAGGACAAGTGCTTGTGTTGTTGGCGATCTGCGGTGCGGTTCCCACGGCGCTCAACGGTTATCTGCTGGCACGTCAGATGGGCGGCGACGCACCAATATATGCCGCAGTTGCGACCCTCCAAACTGCTTTTTCATTCCTGACCATTCCGGCCACAATCGCGCTTGCAGAAGCACTGGCCTGATTGCTAGGTCACTTGCGGGTAGAGAACATCAAGGATTTGACGGGCATCGAACCGCGCATCCAGCATGCCGTAAGTTGATCGCCAGGCCCCGCCGAGGCGAGTTTCAACAAAAGCCTCAGCGATCTGCCCTGCTCCGAGCCGGGTCAGTTCAGCACCTGCTGCCGCCAGCGCCAGTTGTTCTGTGAGCATTCGTCCTGCAGCTTCATCGGATTTGCTGACTGCCATGCAGGCCTTGAGCACATCAACCGTGCGGTCACCAGCCGGACCAAGATCCTGCTCCATTGAATCCAGCACCACGTCAAACAATTCGGGCCCGCGTGACAATACACGCAGTACATCCAGCGCCATGACATTGCCCGAGCCTTCCCAGATCGCATTGACCGGAGCCTCACGGTAATGACGCGCCAATGCACGCTCTTCAATGTAACCGTTACCGCCGATACACTCCATCGCCTCATAGATGACTGAAGGGGCAATCTTGCAGACCCAATACTTGACCACAGGTGTCATCAACCGGGCAAATGCTGCTTCGGACGCATCTTCCCGCGCCCGGTCAAAGGCACGAGCCAGGCGGATCGACAACGCCGTTGCCGCGGCCACATCCAGCGACAGATCGGCCAGAACACGTGTCATCAGGGGTTGATCGACAAGCGCGTTGCCAAATACCACCCTGTGACGACAATGGTGGACGGCTTCTGCCAGACTGGCGCGCATCATGCCCGCCGAGGACACAGCACAATCGAGCCGCGTCATGGTGACCATGTCGAGAATGGTGCGGATGCCCTGACCTTCCTCGCCCAGCAGAAATCCGAATGTGTCAGAAAATTCGACCTCACTTGAGGCATTTGAGCGGTTGCCGAGCTTGTCTTTCAATCGCTGGAAGCGCAGACCGTTGGAAGAACCATCTTCCAATATGCGCGGCACCAGAAAACAGCTGATCGAATCGCCGGTTCGTGCCAACATGATGAATGCGTCGCACATCGGAGCGGATAAAAACCATTTCTCCCCTTTCAGCCGATAGATGCCATCACCAACGCGTTCAGCGGCGGACCGGTTGGTCCGCACATCCGTGCCACCCTGACGCTCTGTCATTCCCATGCCGACGGTAATGCCGCTTTTTTGCATGGCCGGTTTTTGGCTCGAATCATAAGAACGGGCGATGATTTTGGGTGCCCAGCTCTTCTCAACCCTTGGGGAAGCCATGATCGCTGCCATGGATGCATTGGTCATGGTGATGGGGCACAAGTGGCCGCTTTCGAGCCCGGCTGTGAGATAAAAACGAACCGCACGCGCCTGATGTGCAGCACCGCGTTCATCGCCCCGCCCTTCCCAGACCGACCCTTGCAGACCGATCGCTGTCGCCCGCCGCATTAATGCATGGTAGGCGGGATGAAACTCGACAATATCGAGCCGGTCACCAGATGGCGTATGGGTGCGGAGCTCGGGCACAGCATGGTTTGCGATGCGGGCAAGATCATGAGCTTCTGTCGAGGCGACGAATTTGCCGACCATCTGGAAGCCATCCTTGAGCTCACGCGGCAAATCGGTTGCGATATCTTTCAGCAGCGGGTCAACGAGAAAAGCATTGAAGCCCGCAAAAGCCGGGCTTTGGTTAGTGTCGCCTGCCGCAGCACCTGCTCTGTTTGTCCTGTCGTTCATGAACTCTCTCAATTGCGTTTGCGCAGGCTTTACAAGGATTCGCCGCACTTTGCATGCGTCACACCCAATTGTGTGGGGAGAATTGCAGTTTGAAAAGGGGTAAAGCTTGCTTTGAACGGCTACGCTTTCTATAGACCAGCGAACGTCTTGACGAAGGTAAAACATGTCCTTCCCTCATCGCCATCTATTGGGTATCAAAGGTCTCTCCGAGCCTGATATAATCTATTTGCTGGACCGGGCTGATGAAGCCGTCCAGATATCGCGCCAGGAAGAGAAGAAAACCTCGACCTTGCGCGGGCGCACCCAGATCAATCTGTTTTTTGAAGCATCAACCCGGACACAGGCATCTTTTGAGTTGGCCGGCAAGCGACTTGGCGCTGATGTGATGAACATGTCCGTGGCCAACTCATCGGTCAAAAAGGGCGAGACGCTGGTTGATACGGCGATGACGCTGAATGCGATGCGGCCCGACATCCTGATCGTGCGTCACTCTTCTGCGGGAGCCGTTGCATTGCTTTCCCAGAAAGTCGGATGTGCCGTGGTCAATGCGGGAGATGGCGCCCATGAGCATCCAACACAGGCGTTGCTTGATGCGCTGACCATTCGCCGCAACAAGGGCAAGATTGCCCGTCTCATCGTGACTATTTGTGGTGATGTGCTGCATTCGCGGGTGGCGCGCTCCAACATTCTGCTCCTCAACGCAATGGGCGCTCGGGTTCGCGTGGTGGCCCCATCGACCCTTTTGCCAAGTGGGATTGCCCAGATGGGGGTCGAGGTCTTCCAGTCGATGGAAGAAGGTTTGAGAGACGCGGATGTGGTAATGATGCTGCGGCTGCAACGAGAGCGTATGGATGGAGCGTTTGTGCCATCAGTGCGTGAATATTTCCGCTATTTTGGATTGGATGCAGAAAAACTCGCTTATGCCAAACCTGACGCACTTGTAATGCATCCCGGCCCGATGAACCGTGGTGTCGAGATCGCTTCAGACATTGCTGACGGCCCTCAAAGTGTAATCGAAACCCAGGTTGAAATGGGCGTGGCTGTGCGCATGGCAGTGATGGAAACGCTGATGCTTTCGAAAGCGAACCAGCCATGAAGCCGCAGATTTTCACAAATGCCCGCATCATAGACCCCTCACAAAACATGGACGAATTGGGCGCCGTCATCATTCTCGACGGGAAAATCGCGGCCATCGGGAAAAAAGCCGCAGCAATGGGTGTCCCCGCTGGCGTGACGCCGGAAGATCTGCAAGGGCACATTGTTGCGCCGGGGCTGATTGATGCCTGCGTTCATATTGGCGAACCAGGTGCCGAGCATCGGGAAACCATCGCTTCCGCCAGCCGGGCTGCAGCACGCGGCGGTGTGACAGGGCTGATCATGATGCCTGATACTGACCCGGTCATTGATGACGTGGCGCTGGTTGATTTCGTTCAGCGGGCCGCACGCGATGAAGCGGTGGTTTCGGTCTATCCTGCAGCGGCGCTCACAAAAGGCCTGGCTGGCGAACAAATGACTGAATTCGGTCTGTTGTTGGATGCAGGAGCGGTAATGCTGACAAACGGCGAGCATGCCATCGAAAACTCCCTGGTGATGCGCCGGGCAATGACTTACTCCCGCGACTTCAATGCTGTCGTCGCCTGCTCCACACAAGACAGCTATCTCAGCGGTGGCGGTGTGATGAATGAGGGACTTTTTGCAAGTTGGCTCGGTCTGTCAGGAATTCCGCGAGAAGCCGAACTCATTCCGCTGGAGCGTGACCTGCGGCTCGCAGCTCTGACCGGTGCGCGCTACCATGCAATGAAACTTTCCGTGCCGCAATCAGCCGATGCGATCCGCGCCGCCAAGGCTGCCGGGCACAAGGTAACCGCCGGGATGTCGATCAATCATTTAACACTCAATGAAACCGACATCGGCGAGTACCGGACCTTCTTCCGGCTGTCACCACCATTGCGAACCGAAGATGACCGGATGGCGATGACCACGGCGGTTTCCGACGGCACCATCGATATCATCTGTTCTTCCCATGATCCGCAGGATGTGGACACCAAGCGCCTGCCATTTGCTGATGCAGCCAACGGTGCGATCGGACTGGAAACCCTGTTGGCTGCCGCTCTCCGGTTGTATCATTCGGGCGATGTTTCACTTTCACGGCTGATTGATGCCATGTCTTGCCGCCCGGCGCAGATTTTTGGTCTGCCCGGCGGCACGTTGAAAATTGGCAGTCAGGCGGACCTTTGTGTCATTGACCCTGACTACCCTTGGGTGTTGTCCAAGGACGATATTGTTTCGCGATCCAAAAACACCGCCTTCGAGAATGCGCGGTTTACCGGAAAGGTCTTGCAAACTCTGGTTGCAGGTGCGAGTGTTTATCGCGCTTGATGCAGCAGGTGTAATTCGACCGGTTTTCCGTTCCCATCCGCGTCAAGCCGAGGAGAACTGCTGTGCCTGAATTCGTCAATTGGTCTGATCCCAATACGGCAATCGCCCTCTTGATGGGATATCTTTTTGGATCTGTGCCCTTCGGCCTGATCCTGACCCGATTGGCAGGTCTCGGCGATGTGCGCAAAATCGGTTCGGGTAATATTGGTGCAACCAATGTGCTTCGGACCGGCAACAAAAAACTTGCCGCCGGTGTTTTGCTGCTCGATGCGTTCAAGGGAACGATATCGGTTCTGCTGGCCAATTGGCTGTTTGGCTTTGAAGCCTCGCTGATTGCCGGATTTGCAGCGTTTCTCGGCCACCTCTATCCTGTCTGGTTGAAATTCAAGGGTGGCAAGGGCGTTGCAACCTATCTCGGCGTGTTGCTGGGAGCCGCGCCGCTGTTCGTGTTGGTTTTTGCCGCCGTCTGGCTCAGCATGGCCAAACTGTTTCGCTACTCATCCCTTGCGGCATTGGCTGCAGCGGTTGTGGTGCCATTGGTTCTATTCTTTGCCGACAAGCCTGAAATCGCAGCATTGTTTGCTGTGATGTCAGCGATCACCATTTTAAAGCACAAAGACAATATTTTGCGTCTGCTATCGGGCACTGAAAGCCGGATCGGTGGTTCCAAATCGGGAGACAATCCGAGCGGAGATGGGGCCTGATGAGTGAAGACGGCGGCGGTCGCCGCGGGGTACGGCTGACCGAACGCCAGAAAATAGCCTGGCTCAGGTTAATCCGCTCGGACAATGTGGGTCCAGCAACTTTTCGCGATCTGATCAACCATTGCGGCTCTGCAGAAAGGGCCATCGAACTTCTTCCCGAGCTCTCTCGCCGGGGTGGTGCACGCAAGGACATCAGGATTGCCAACCAATCGGAGGCTGAAGCCGAGTTGGAAGCTGCCCATCGATTTGGTTCTGTCTTTATCGGCATCGGCGAACCGGACTATCCCTCTGCACTGAAACGCATTGATGGCGCACCACCGCTACTGGCGACCATCGGCAACCTCGAAATCGCATCCCGACCAACAGTCGGAATTGTCGGTTCGCGCAATGCTTCAGTTTCGGGCAGCAAGTTTACCGGGCGAATTGTTCGGGAAATCGGACGGGCGGGCTATTCGGTGGTTTCCGGCATGGCGCGCGGTATAGATGCCGCAGTTCATCACGCCAGTCTGGACACCGGGACCATAGCGGCCATGGCTGGTGGACTTGATTGCCCCTACCCGCCAGAAAATTCAGATCTGTACGCCGAAATTCGATCAGGCAAAGGATTGGCTATTTCGGAAATGCCAATGGGGTGGGAACCGCGCGCGCGTGATTTTCCACGCCGAAACAGGCTGATCGCTGGTTGCGCGCTGGGTGTAATCGTGGTTGAGGCTGCCTATCGTTCCGGTTCACTGATCACCGCGCGACGGGCCAATGACTTTGGCCGCCTGGTCTTTGCGGTACCGGGTTCTCCTCTCGACCCCCGTGCAGCGGGTACGAATGCATTGATCAAGGACGGTGCCATCATGGTCACCGGTGCCGGTGATGTGCTGGAGGCTCTGGCGCCAATTTCACGCATCGAGCCTGACAATGAACCACTGATTGAAGAACCAAAAGACGATGACAATTTCGAATGGCGCCCACCGGAAGAGGATGAACGCGCCATCGTTCTGGCCGCTCTTGGCCCCGCACCTGTGGAGATTGACGACATCATCCGACACACACAATTGCCGGCGCAGGTTATCCATTTTGTGCTGTTGGAACTGGATCTGGCCGGCAGGTTGCATCGTCATCCCGGTGGTATGGTATCCGTCGAGACCAATCAGGGCGAGCTGTTTTAAACAGGCTTCAGGTTCCGCCCTTCCGATTTGCTTTCAACACGATCGGTTGCGGTCTTCCGCCGGAGCATTTCTGCATATGACAGAACCGCGACTGCAATATAAAGCTCGCGGATTTCCGATACCTCATAGCCTTCAGGCAATCCGGATGCGAAAAGCAATATCAATGTTTGGGCTACAAGCACCAATCCGACCATCGCGCAACTGATGGTGCGGTCAAGTATTTCTCGCATACGATAGGCAATGATGCCCGCGCAGGTGAAACCGAGAAAAACCAAAAACTCTTGCGGAAGCGCATTCCATTCATTGTACAACAGGCCGCTGACCGGCATGAAGACCAACCCGAACCAGGCTGGTGGAACATAGAAATCGACACCGGAAAACGCACCTGCACGCCCTATTGGCCAGAGTGCGGGGAGTATAATGAAGGCCGTAGATGCGGCCGTGTAGAACGCGAGCTCAAAGCGGTGAGTATAGAAGTTGTGGAAGTTGGTCTCGCCCTGGATGTTTCCGCCGAAAGCTTCCGGCGTACCCCATCCAAACAAATGCTGGCCCCACGATATTTCTTCCATGGTAATCAGAAATACAGCCAAGCAAAGCCCAACGCCCAATAGCCCGCCGGGCACCCCCAAAACCGCTCCAAGTCGTTTTTTGTGTAGCAAATAGGTTGCAGCTACCAAGGGCACGAGAGCAATGGCGAAGCACAGCTCGGTCAACACTGCCACTGCTCCAAGCTCTTGAATCATTCCATTGAGATAGACCGGCTGGAAAATCGACAAATAAGTGGTCGCAACCACGCCCATGGCAGACGCAGCCATGCAAAACATCGCAAACAGACTCATCTCGAGGTTTCGGAGCCGCATGAAACTGCTTCTGAGCGCATATAAAGTCAGCAGCATTGCGACCAGTGCGATCAGCATTTTTGAAAACAGGAAGGCAGAACCATCTGGAGGGTTTACGGCGAGAGGGCGTTGGCCATGAACCACGTACCCGTAAACAAACACTGCAACAAACATGAGCGACACGATGATAAGTGCAAGAATTCGAGATATCAAATCGTTTCGCGTCATCCACCACACCCCTTGCTTCAGTGGTTCAAATGACAATTTAATGACAAACAAAGAATGAAGACAATACTGCAGAGCGAAATTAGCTAGCAATTTTCATGTTGGTTAAGGGCTTGAAAGAGTCTTAACTGAAATTGGCCTTCTTCATCCCGAAGCGCTTGGTCGGATAACCTCACCTTGTTGCTTTCGTTGCTCAACCAGGTCTCCGGCTTCCATAAAAGCCATCTCGATAAGATAGCAGAGCATTTCTGCTTTCTCACTCTCGGCGACACCGCGCAATTCACCCAGCATCTGGCGGATGTAATGAATATTTTGATCCGAATTGTTGCCGCTGAAAGTCTCTTTTGGAGTGCTGTCAGACATGGAATGAACCTCGATACAATAGCAATTCCGGGCTCCTCCTGACCGGCCAGCCACAATCAAAAAGAAGATAGACTATTTATCTTTAATTGCAATAGAGTTGTATAATCGTTTTAGTTGTATTCGCGTGTGAAATGAACCGATTTGGGGTCTGGCACTTGACCAACGCGGTTTCCGTGTCCATTTCGTTGCCCCTGTGAAGTGCGCCAAATCCGCATGTCAGCGGCTCTCCTGCCGCAAAAACCGGGAAATGTGATGAACGTCGTCGTCGTCGAATCGCCTGCCAAGGCCAAGACAATCAACAAATATCTGGGTAAGGACTATACGGTTCTTGCTTCCTTCGGACATATTCGCGATCTGCCTGCAAAGGACGGATCAGTGTTGCCGGACGAAGATTTTGCCATGAAATGGGATATGGACACTCCGTCCAAAAAGCGGCTGAAAGATATTTCTGACGCACTGAAGGGGGCCGATTCGCTGTTTCTGGCAACTGACCCGGATCGCGAGGGAGAGGCAATCTCCTGGCATGTGATGGAAGTACTGGCAGCCAAGAAGGCGCTGAAGGGCAAAACCGTCAAGCGTGTGGTCTTCAATGCCATTACCAAGAAGTCGGTTCTCGATGCCATGGCCAACCCCCGCGACATCGACGGGCCGTTGGTGGATGCCTATCTTGCACGACGGGCGCTCGATTATCTGGTCGGTTTCAATCTTTCCCCAGTCCTTTGGCGCAAACTTCCCGGTGCACGCTCGGCGGGACGCGTCCAATCAGTGGCACTGCGTCTGATTTGCGACCGGGAAGACGAAATCGAACGCTTTAACAGCGAAGAGTACTGGCAGATCATCGCCGAACTGCAGACACCGCGCGGCGAGAATTTCTCTGCACGGCTGACGATGCATGACGGCGTCAAGATGCAGAAGATGTCGATTTCCAATGGCGACCACGCCAATTCCATCAAGGCGATGCTTGAGAGTGCTGCTTTTGATGTGGGCAGCGTGGCAGCCAAGCCAACCCGGCGCAATCCGCAACCACCGTTCACCACGTCGACTTTGCAGCAGGCTGCCTCATCCAAACTCGGATTTAACGCCCAACGCACCATGCAGGTGGCGCAGAAACTTTATGAAGGCATTGATATTGGTGGCGAGACCGTTGGTCTGATCACGTACATGCGTACCGACGGCGTGCAGATGGCGCCGGAGGCAATCGACGCCGCACGGGCTGAAATTGGCACCCGTTTCGGGGACAGGTACCTGCCCGAGAAAGCTCGACTTTACACGTCCAAGGCCAAAAATGCCCAAGAGGCTCATGAAGCTATACGACCGACCGATTTCAACCGGGCGCCTGATGAAATACGGGCTCGCCTCGATCCGGACCAACTCAAACTCTACGACCTTGTCTGGAAGCGGGCGATTGCGAGCCAAATGGCATCTGCAGAGATCGAACGCACAACCGTAGAGATTGTGGCCACCAAAGACAGCGACACAGCAAATCTGCGCGCTACCGGTTCAGTCATCCGGTTTGACGGTTTCATTGCGGCCTATGCCGACACCAAGGAAGATGGCGAACAGACTGAAGAAGGTGATGATGATGGCCGGTTGCCGGAAATCAACGAACGCGAAAGCCTCAAGCGCGAAAAAATCAATGCCTCGCAGCACTTCACCGAGCCGCCACCGCGCTATTCGGAAGCCTCACTGATCCGCAAGATGGAAGAGCTGGGCATTGGTCGACCTTCGACCTATGCATCGACGCTGACCACCTTGCGCGACCGTGAATATGTTCAGGACAACAAGCGCAAGCTGATCCCTGAGCCCAAGGGCCGGTTGGTTACCGCATTTCTGGAAAACTTTTTCGATCGCTATATCGAGTTTGATTTCACTGCCGATCTTGAAGAAAAACTCGACAAGATTTCCGCCGGTGACCTGATCTGGAAGGATGTTCTTCGTGAATTCTGGACCGAGTTCCACAACCACATCGACCAAACCAAGGAACTTCGGGTTTCCGAAGTGCTTGACGCACTCAATGAGCACCTCGCACCGCTGGTTTTCCCCAAGCGTGAAGATGGTTCGGATCCGCGCATTTGCCCGACCTGCAACGCTGGCAAGCTTTCACTGAAGCTCGGAAAATACGGCGCATTTGTCGGTTGCGAGAATTATCCTGATTGCAAGTTCACCCGCCAGTTGACAACCGATGGCGATGGCCAGGATCAGGCGCTGGCGTCAAACGAGCCGGTTGAATTGGGCAACGATCCGCATACGGAGGAGATGATCACGCTGCGCTCCGGTCGTTTTGGCCCTTATGTCCAGCGTGGCGAGGGCAAGGAAGCCAAACGCTCAAGCTTGCCGAAAGGCTGGGCTCCGGCTGAAATTGACCATGAAAAGGCGCTGGCTCTTCTAGCTCTGCCCCGTGATATCGGCGCCCATCCGGAAAGCGGAAAGATGATTTCTGCGGGACTTGGCCGGTACGGTCCGTTCGTGCTGCATGATGGTGTCTATGCCAATCTGGAAAGTGCTGAAGAGGTCTTTTCCATCGGGCTCAATCGTGCGGTTACGCTGATTGCTGAAAAACAGGCCAAGGGTGGCGGGCGCGGACGCTCAACGCCAACGGCACTGAAGACGCTGGGTGACCATCCCGATGGCGGTTCGATTACGGTGCGCGATGGTCGCTATGGTCCCTATGTTAATTGGGGCAAGATCAACGCCACATTACCCAAGGATTTACCACCACAAGACGTGACCATGGAAAAGGCGATGGAACTTATTATCGCCAAAGGTGCAACTGCCAAAAAGGCCAAGCCGAAAGCAAAAGCTAAAGCAAAGTCTAAAGCGGCCACCAAGAAACCTGCCAAGACAGCCAAGAAAGACTGATATTGGTGCGCGAACCCAGATCACAAAGATCCTCCCGTTCGTCGGCGAAATCCAAAGCGCCTGCGGGCAAGGTGAAATCCGCGGGCAAGCCCCGGCGTGGCGATTTGCCTGATCGCGAAACGCTGCTGACCTTTCTGACCGAAAACCCGGACCGCGCCTCCAAGCGCGACATCGCCAAGGCGTTCGGGTTGAAAGGAGAAACCAAGATTGGCCTGAAGGCGATGTTGAAAGCGCTTGAGGCTGATGGATTAATCGAACGGCACCGCAAGAGATTGACCCGCCCAGGGGCCCTGCCCGCAGTTACTGTTCTGGAAATCACATTGCGAAATGGCGACGGTGAACTGATGGCGCGCCCGGCGGAATGGCCGGAAGAACAAGGTGTCGCTCCAGCAGTTGTCATCAAGCAGCAAAGTGAACGTGGCCAAAGCAGAGGCAAAGGCAAGCGGCCATCCACTGCGGCTGGCATTGGTGACCGGGTGTTGGCGCGGATTTTCCCTGCACCGGTCAATTCGGGACCGGCCTATTCAGCGCGGATCATGAAGGTACTCGACCGGCGCGAAGGCATCCAGCTGGCGGTTTTCCGCGCCCAACCCGGCGAAGAAGCCAGGTTGATGCCGATTGAACGACGAGGCAACGAATATGCAGTGGATGCTGAATTCACAGGCACTGCCGAAGACGGTGATCTGGTTGAATTCGAGCCGGTCAAACTGGGCCGGATGGGTCTGCCGCGCGCTAAGATAACATCCGTAATTGGCAATGTTGCTGGAGAAAAGGCAATTTCGATGATTGCCATCCACGCCCACGGAATCCCCCATATTTTCCCGCAAAGCGTTCTTGATGCAGCAGAAGACGCCAAGCCAGCGACACTCTCCGGGCGTGAGGACTGGCGAAACATTCCGCTGATCACCATCGATCCGGCTGATGCAAAAGACCATGACGATGCGGTTTACGCTGAAGTTGATACCAATCCCGACAATGAGGGCGGCATGGTTGTTACCGTCGCCATTGCCGATGTGAGCTGGTACGTTCGCCCCGGCAGCCCACTTGACCGGGAAGCGCTCAAGCGCGGCAACTCGGCCTATTTTCCTGACCGGGTGGTACCGATGCTGCCAGAACGGATTTCCAATGATCTGTGCTCACTCCGCGAAGGCGAAGACCGGCCCGCACTCGCCGTACGGATGCGGTTTAACCGGGATGGCAGCAAGATCGGCCACAAATTCCACCGGGTGATGATTCGCTCTGCTGCCAAATTGTCCTATCAACAGGCGCAGGCCGCCATTGACGGCGAGACCGACAGCAAGACCGAAACTTTGCTCGAAGGCGTTCTCAAACCGTTGTGGAAAGCTTACGAGATTGCCAAGCGTGGCCGCGACAAGCGCCAACCGCTGGATCTCGATATGCCCGAACGCAAGGTTCTTCTTGATGACCAAGGCCGGGTCAAAGGGGTGGTCATCCCCGCCCGGCTTGATGCACACAAGCTTGTCGAAGAGTTCATGATTCAGGCCAATGTTGCCGCGGCTGAAACACTTGAACAACGCAAGCAGGCGCTGATTTTCAGGGCCCATGACACCCCGTCTCTGGCTAAACAGGAAGTGTTGCGCGAATTCCTCGGCACGCTTGGCATGTCGCTTTCCCGCGGCAATCTGCGCGCCAATTCATTCAATGGCGTCTTGGCTCAGGCCAAAGACAAGCCGTACGAAGTAATGGTCAACGAAATGGTTCTGCGCAGTCAGAGCCAGGCGGTCTATCAACCTGAAAATATTGGTCATTTTGGCCTGAACCTACAACGCTATGCTCACTTTACTTCGCCAATTCGACGCTATGCGGACCTAATCATCCACCGAATTCTGGTTGGATCATTGAGGCTGGGTGAAGGCGGCATCACACCTGATCAGGAAGCTGCGCTCGAAGATATCGCCGCTGAAATTTCGACCACCGAACGCCGTGCGATGGCTGCAGAGCGCGATACGGTGGACCGATTGATCGCGCACCATCTGGCAGACAGGGTGGGAGAAGAGTTTGAAGGCCGGGTGGGCGGCGTGACCAAGGCGGGATTGTTCGTCAAGCTCGCTGATCTGGGCGCTGACGGCTTTGTTCCGATCAGATCGCTGGGTGATGACTATTTCATCCATGACGAAGCCCATCAGGCTTTGACTGGCGAGAAGACCGGGCTTGGCTTCCGTCTGGGTGATACTGTCAGCGTGCGACTTGTTGAAGCAATTCCGCTCGCAGGCTCTTTACGGTTTGAAATTCTCGGCGAAGGACGCAAAATGCCATCTGCAACCCGATCGTTTCACAAGTCCGGGCTTGCACGGCGCTCCGGGGCCAAAAAGGCAGGCACCAGACCGCCCCGCGGTCGTCGCTAGAGCATTTAGGAGGAAGTGAATTTGGATTATTACGGAACTGAAGGCAGACCAGCTCAAGCAAGCAGGTCTGTTTCACAATCAATCAAGCGCGGTTTGAAATGCCGTTGCCCGAAATGCGGCGATGGCAAGCTGTTCAGCACTTATTTGCGCCCGGTTGAGGCTTGCGCTGTTTGCAAGGAAGAAATGTTCCATCAGCGGGCGGACGATTTTCCACCCTATCTGACAATTTTCATTGTCGGTCACATCGTGGTCGGCCTTTATATGGCGGTCGAACAGATGATCACGCTAGAGATGTGGCAGAGCATGGCGATATTCATTCCGATTACAGGCATTTTATGTCTGGCAATGCTGCAACCGCTGAAAGGCGGTGTCATTGGCTTGCAATGGGCCCTCAAAATGCATGGGTTCGGGGGAGTTGACGAAGATGCCATTGCTGCGGGTCTGATTGCGAAAGAGGAAGCCCTATGACTGCTAAACCTGTTGATCTCGGTGTTTCGCGGGTCATTGCCGATGGTGTGAAAAAGCACCCCACATTGCGGCCACGTGATGCATCCTCGCTGATTCTGATTGACCGTTCAGAACCTGTCTTCCGGGTATTGGTTGGAAAACGTGCCCGCGCCCACGCTTTCATGCCGGATATGTATGTGTTTCCCGGCGGCCGACGTGACGCGAGCGATTCACGCTTGCCTGTTTCCGCGCCGTTACGTCCCGAAGTACTCGACAGGCTGACACTTCGAACTTCTGCACGGTTTTCCTCAGCCACGGCCCGCGGACTGGCTACAGCCGCGGCTCGCGAACTTGAGGAAGAAGTCTCGCTGTCACTCAATCCGGGAGGTCAAAGCGGAACTTTTCAGCCTGATCTCTCAAAATTGCGATTTGTTGCCCGGGCCATCACACCACCAGGCCGCAACCGGCGGTTTGATACACGGTTTTTTGCCTGCTTTACCGACGAGATCGACGCCGATACCAATTCGCCAAAAGTCAGCAACGAACTCATCGATCTGACTTGGATATCAATTGATGACACAAAGCAGGTTGCTTTGCCTTTCATTACCGAGATCATTTTGAACGATCTGCATTCCGCGCTGCGCGCCAACCCGGAGTTGCCATTTGGCGCACCGGTTCCCTTTTATCTGACGCGGGCCAACAGGTTCCTCAAGGATATGTTGTGAAGTGGTCGACATGCGAGCAATCACTGCTTGCAGCGACCCTGTGTGTTGATGATTACTGGTCCCGGGCGCTCCGTCATGAGCCCTGATTGCCGGTAACCGGAATGAATACATGGCCGTAGCCCCCACCCCTGCTCATCGTGAAGATATCCACTGGCCGGCATTGATAGCTGCTGTGGCTTCAATATCCGCGGTTGGTATTGCAATCGGATTGGGGCTGCCGCTTCTCAGCATCATTTTGGAAAAGCGCGGCATTTCGTCGACGATGATCGGCCTGAACACGGCAATGGCAGGCGTTGCGGCGATGGCTGCAGCGCCGCTGACCACAATGATCGCCAAGCGGTTGACGGTGGTCAACACCATGTTGCTGGCCATTGTTGCAGCAGCAACGAGTGCCGTAGGCTTTTATTTCGCTGATGCCTTTTGGGTGTGGTTCCCGCTCAGGATTATTTTTCATGGGGCAATCACAATGTTGTTCATCCTGTCGGAATTCTGGATCAACACTGCAGCACCTCCGGGCAGGCGTGGTTTTGTGCTGGGAATTTACGCCGCGATGTTATCGCTCGGCTTTGCCATGGGGCCTTTGATCTTCTCGGTTTTGGGAAGTGACGGCATTTTGCCATTTGTCGTGGGCGCGGTGATCATTTTGCTGTCCGCAATTCCAGTGCTGATGGCGCGCCATGAGAACCCGCCAATTGAAGAATCCCCGCAACACTCATTCATGCGTTTCGTGTTTTTGGTCCCCACCGCAACCGCTGCTGTTTTCGTGTTTGGCGCAGTTGAATCCGGCGGACTGGCATTGTTTCCGATCTATGCCAGTCGAATTGGCTTTACCGAATCAAATGGCGCACTGCTTTTGTCCATGCTCGGACTTGGCAATGTGATCTTCCAGATACCCATAGGTCTGTTGGCCGACAAAGTGAAAGATCGCCGGATCATGCTTTCAGTGATCGCGGTGATCGGTTTGGCAGGATCGCTGGCCCTGCCCCTGTTAATCGAGCACTGGTTGCTGGCAGGCGGCATCTTGTTGATCTGGGGAGGCTGTGTGGCGGGGCTGTACACGGTCGGATTGGCACATTTGGGCGATCAGATGCACGGCGCAGACCTGGCAGCGGCGAATGCGGCATTTATTTTCTGCTATGCGCTGGGCACATTAATTGGCCCGCAAACCATCGGTGTGACCATGGATGTGGCCGGTGACCACGGCTTTGCGTGGGCATTGGCGTTTTTCTTTGCACTGTATGTGGCGCTGACCCTGTTCCGTATGGTCTATCGACCAAATCGGGCTTGACATTTCAGCCGTTGTTTGTAGGTTCCGGCCACGATTTGCCGTGGATACTGTTTCGAGCGTATTCGAGACTGACCACGGCTATTTTTCTGAAAGGCGCTGTTTTGTCGAGCGCCTTCGCGATCAAGGGCAAAACGAAATGGCCAAGGCAACGACCGTCAAAATCAAGCTGCTTTCAACAGCTGACACCGGTTTCTTCTATGTAACCAAGAAAAACAGCCGTACTTTCACCGAAAAGATGGTGAAAACCAAGTACGACCCGGTTGCCAAGAAACATGTGGAATTCAAGGAAGCCAAGATCAAATAATCTCGGTTTTTTCCAAAAAAAGCCCGCCTGTTTTGCAGGCGGGTTTTTTTGTGTTTGTTTTTGACTGATGCTCAGGCAAAGCCAAACGCGCTGCAGCGAGTTGCTGGCCGACGCCCGATCCACCGTTTGGCAAACCAATGCGCCGACCAGCCACCTCACGAAACAGGAGCTGCGACGGACCTGAACATCGTGAGGCATTGAAACTGAATTGCTCTGGGAAGCATTACGAGAAATAAATCTGTGTCACCAAGCTCAAACGTCAAGGAGCTTTCTTTCTGCACACAGAATAGGCGAACAAGAACAAACACTTATACGCTAAATATTTTTTGCGGGCAGAATACTTCGGCTAAAAGTTCAACTTTTGCTATCAGGCCGCGCGTTGGACGACACGATTACGACCGGTATCCTTGGCTTCATAGAGAGCCTGATCGGCGCGACGCAAAAGACCGGCAGCATCGATGTCTTCAGCTTGCAAGCTGGCGATACCAATGGATGTTGTGACCGATACCGGCTTGCCCGTCGCCTTTACGCTGAAGACATCGA